>Ga0187871_10000441_pt1 | contig 39868 bp, 39 predicted proteins | sample June2016WEW_16_1_FD_132988 | JGI IMG/M metagenome (GOLD analysis project Ga0187871, IMG submission 132988) | Peatland microbial communities from SPRUCE experiment site at the Marcell Experimental Forest, Minnesota, USA - June2016WEW_16_10 | ecosystem: Environmental > Terrestrial > Soil >...
CCCGGGCCGCTCGATTTCATCACTGCGGCGCTACGCAATGGTGACCGCGGGCGGCCAAACGACTGGGGATGGTCACGCTGGTCGCTCTGGTTCACGGCAGGAAGGCCGCAAGCAGGGTCAGCGTGAATGGATCGTTGATTGCCTTATTCCTCCTGTACTGTTTATCCTCAGCCCGAGATCATCCATCGTTTTAAGGAGCTCCCCATGACCCAACCCAACGCGACCAGAACCATCATCGACACCCACCGGCACATTTTCGGCCCTAAACTGCTCCGGAAATTCATTGAGAATATAGGATTTGATGACGCAAAGCCGTTGCCGCAGGCCAACGCCGGCGAAATGTTTTTCTATCGCGAGTCGGTTGACGTTGATTATTCGATGGAGATTCAGCGGCAGAGTGGGGTGTCGTCCTGCGTCAACAGCTATGGCGGCGAGGTGGAGACGTTCGCTCAGCACATCATTAAGGCAAGCACCGTCGACACGCTCAAATTCCTGCACGACGAGTCCTTCGAGCTTCGGGATAGGTTCCCCGACGACGTTGCCTGCATGGCCAACGCTCATGCTCTTGAAGAGAATACGCGTGATGTGATTGATCCGCTGATTTCCAACAAAGAAGCATGCGCCATCAGCATTTCGACCAGCTACGGAGCCGGTCCAGATCAGGTCTTTCTCGACTCATCCAAAGCCGAATGGCTGTGGGAGTACGCGCAGGCCAAGGATGTTCTCGTTCATGTTCATCCACCCCTGGTATCGATAGGCGCTGCTGCAATGCAGCAGTACAGGCTTATCGAAGCCGTAGGCCGCCCATTTGATACGGCGCTGTCGGCAGCTCGCATGATCTATAGCGGTGTGTTCGATAAATATCCAAAGCTGAAGGTTCTATTCGTTCACATGGGCGGAGCCCTCGCCCCTGTGGTCTGCAGACTCGATTGGAACTGGGACTTGAACTACAAGGGCATTACAAACCCACCGATCCGCAAGGTGGATAAGAACCTTCGTAAGCCTTCGGAGTACTTCAAGTCGAACATTTATGTGGATACCATGGGTCCAAGCGCGATCGGCCTCAAGGCCGTGATCGAGATGTGCGGCGTTGACCGCGTACTGTTTGGAACCGATTTCGGGCCGGTTCCCATAAGCCCAAAGGTGCACATCGATCTGGTAGACGACACGATCACCGACGCTGCAGATCGCAAGAAGATTTTCTCAACCAATACACTTGCTTTGCTCCGTTTGGCCGAAAGTGCACCTCGCCTCGTCCCCCGAGCTGCTTAGTCCCCGCTTGCTGGCCGGAGCCGTTATGGACCGCATCGGAGTGCGCTGGGTGATTCTCTCCGGCGTAGGTCTGACCGGCATCTCCCTATTTCTCATGGGATCGATAACCAAGCTTTGGCAATACGAAATCCTTTGCATTATGGAAGTTCCGGGGTACGTGCTGGCGGGTCCGATATCGAATCAAGTCTTGATTACCCGCTGGTTCCGCATTTCGCCATCGCAGGCGTCGGCTCCGAAGGAGTATAAATATTTCGAGAACTTACCATAAACAAGAAAGATTCTACGTTTAGGCTTGGCGTGTGATTCTCTCCGGGGTCTCGTCCGCATCGGGTGCAGCAGTCTTGTCGCGGTTGCCGAGAACCTTCTCGATGGTTGCGAACAGTTCATTCGTGCGAATGGGTTTTGAAATGTATGCGTCCATACCGGCTGCCAGACAGCGTTCCTCATCGCCTCTGAGGGCATGCGCCGTCATGGCGATGATCGGCATGTGCTGGTGCGTCGACCGTTCTCTTTCCCGAATGACCGCCGTGGTTTCGAGGCCATCCATCTCCGGCATTTGAATGTCCATCAGTACGAGATCAAACTCTTCCTTCGCAAGAGCTGCCAGTGCTTCTCGGCCGTCGCCTGCAACGGAGACGATATAGCCTCGCCTTTCGAGAACCCGGGCTGCCAGCCGTTGATTTACGGCGTTGTCTTCCGCCAGCAGAATTCGCGATCCATTCCTCACTTCTCGCAAAGTGTGACGCTTCACCAGGGGAGCCTCCACGATCGACAGGTTCAGGACACTACATATCGCCTGGAGCAACTCTCCCTGACGTATCGGTTTGACAAGGTAAGCGGAAATTCCGAGTTCCCGGCACCGAGCGGCGTGACCCAGGTGGCCCGCGGAGGTGAGCATCATGATCGTCGCACCCACCAAGTCGGGATCCTTCTTAATCTGTTCAACAAGAGTAAAGCCATCCATCTCCGGCATCTGTCCATCGACCAGGATCAGTGGGAAGGGGCGGCCAGCGCTTTTGGCGGCTTCGAGGGCCTGAAGGGCGACCTGGCCGGATTCGACGGCCGTCGGCTCCATGCCCCAGCGAATCAGCATTCCGTTCAGTACCCTGCGATTGGTGAAGTTATCGTCCACAACGAGTGCGCGGAGGCCGCGCAAACGTTCCGGTTGGACAGCTCCTGGACGGCGAGTCGGGATGTCCTGCAGCGCCAGTCGGAGCGAGAAATGAAACGTGCTGCCTTGGCCGGTCTGACTTTCGACGCCCATTGTCCCGCCCATCATGGTCACGAGTCGAGTGCAAATCGCCAGGCCCAGGCCAGTACCGCCGTACTTTCGGGCCATGGAGCCGTCCGCCTGCGAGAATGCCTCGAAGATCGTGTCTTGCTTATCGGCTGGGACTCCTACACCCGTGTCTTTCACCGCAAAATGCAGGCAGGTAGTTCCGGCTTCGCGGCGTTCTTCGCTCACGGTGACCAGGACCTCGCTGTGGTCTGTGAACTTGATCGCGTTCCCCACCAGGTTGATCAGAATCTGACGAATCCGCCCGGGATCGCCCAGTAGAGCTTCGGGAACGTCCCGCGCCACCTCGTAGATGAGTTCCAGGCCTTTCTGGTGCGCCCGGAAACCGAGCGATTTTATCGTCTCGCCCAGGCTCTCACGCAGATCAAATGGAATCGCTTCGAGATCGAGCTTTCCCGCCTCGATCTTCGAAAAGTCCAGGATGTCATTGATGATGGAAAGCAGGGATTCCGCCGAGAGTCGAACGAGCCCCAGATTTTCTCGCTGTTCGGTTGTAAGGTCGGTATCCAACACGAGCTCGGTCATGCCCAGGATGCCGTTCATCGGTGTGCGAATTTCATGGCTCATGGTCGCCAGGAAGATGCTCTTTGCTTCGCTCGCAGCTTCGGCGGCTTCTTTGGCGCGCTGCAACTCGCTCGCCGCTTGCTTTCGCTCGGTCACGTCTACAGCCGTTTTCAGTACGAACTGCGGCTTGCCGGCGGCATTTCTCAGCATGGACACTTCGATATTGGCCCACACAAGCGTTCCATTCCCCAGCAGGTAACGCTTTTCCATGCTAAGGTGATCGCACTCTCCATCCACCATTTTCTGGAATCGGATGTGGTCTGGCCCGCGATCGTCGGGATGCGTCAGCCGGGCGAAGATGCTGAAGTCCTGCATCTGCTCTGCGGTGCATCCGAGCATCTGCTGGTAGGCTCGGTTGACCGTTAACCTGCCTCCATCGAGCTCCGCGACGGCGATTCCGATCCCCGTCCCTTCGAAGACCGCCCGGAATCGCTGTTCACTGTCTCGCAACGCCGATTCCACCTTTTTGCGTTCCGCGATATCGACAAACGTCACCACCGACCCGATCACCAGGCCGTATTGGTGAATAGGATGCGACCAATACTCCGCCGGAAAGCTGGTGCCGTTCTTGCGCCACAGCACTTCGTTCTCGATGTGCGTTCCCTTGCCGGTACGAAACGCCCCGTAGATTGGGCATTCCTGGACCGGATAGGCGGTACCATCCGGCTTGGTATGGTGAATCAGGGAGTGCACGTTCTTTCCTTGTACTTCCTCTGGAGAATCGAATCCCAGCAGCTGCAGAAAGGCCCGGTTGCAAAATGTGCATGCTCCCGTCTTATCGATTCCGTAGATTGCTTCGGGCGCTGACTCCAACAGAAGTGTCACGAGTTCACGGCTCTGTTGCACCTTCCCGGAGAATCGGCGATCGAGCAGCGAGGTAGTGATCGTAAATCCCAGCAATGTGAACGTGGCGACAACAAGCCCACCGATACCCAGCGAGGAAATGCTCAGCGCGTGAGACAAATCGTCGGAAACGCTCGCCGAGGTAGTAAAGCTTGCAGCCGCCATCCCGGTGTAGTGCATCACAGGAATGGCGGCCCCCATCAAAATCGCGCTCAGCGACTTCCGCCAACTCACCGATGTCGTTTCTCCGCGAACGTGGAAGGTGAGCCACAAGGCAACGAACGAAATCACGATAGCTAGGACAACTGAAGCCACGACGATTACGTTCGAGAAATGGCACGTTGCGGGCAGCCGCATGGCGTCCATGCCGATGTAGTGCATGCCGGCAATGGCGCTACCCATGAAGACGCTGCCGACGACGGCCCGAAATACGCCCATGCTCTTGCGGCTCACTACAAATAGGGCGATGGCGGACGCGACAATGGCAGCCAGGAGCGAAACCACGACGGTTGGCCAGTCGTATTGCACCGGAATCGGCAACCGGAAGGCAAGCATCCCTACGTAGTGCATGGACCATATACCAATCCCCATGGCCGTTGCGCCGCAGCTCAACCACAGCTTGCGGGTTGCGCCGCGCGCCAAGGTTACTCGCCCGGCCAGTTCGAGAGCGGCATACGAAGCAAGCAGCGCAATGAGGATCGACAAGGCCACGAGACGGAAGTTATAGGACCCGACGATACTAAGATCAGGCGATGCCATAGCGCTGCCTTTCGAGGACAGTAAACTCGGAACTGTCGTTCGGCACAAAGTCTGTCGACACGACCTCGGTGATGCACTGGCAATCCGGTGCGCGCGGAGAAGGGAGGTTTTTCGAGGGGGATTCGATTGTGACTGACGGATTGCACAAGTCAAGGCCGAGGCGCAAATCGCAGCCGACTGGTTAACCGGTACGCGTTTCCTATGGAACGCTTCGCGTTTACCTCAACCGTTACTGATCGAAAGGAGCATGGAGCCAGTCGCGTAGGTACCTGACTCGGCGAGACAGATTTCCGTCACACAGAAGCAGGAATGCGCCAAAACCCATCGAAACATCGATGAGCAAGATACCCGAGAATCCGAAGGGCACGCGGACAATTTGCGGCCAGGGCGCTAGCGGACTAATGCGCAGCGCGATTGAGAGTAAAACAACTCCGGCCAATCCCATTTTTGAAAGGATCATCCAATCTTTCACCTCGGTGAAATTGTGGGACCACCAGCGATCGAGCAAGCAATTCCAGGACGCCAGTTCTTTCACCAATTTCGCCATGCGAATCGACATTGGTAAATGCTCAGGTATCACGGTTCGTGGGGCCATGACGTCCGTTTTGATGGGCCTGACGCTAAGCCTTCTTGCCAGGTCCCTTGACGACTTCCGATGCTCCCAAAGGGCAAGGTCCCGGCTGCGGTACGTGGTGGCACCCGGAATTCGGTTTACCTGAACCGGCTGCCCGTCTTCACAGACAAGGCACCCGCAGCGCGAGTGTTGGTGCAGTGCCGAGAACGTGGCCGCATAGCTGCGCTCCGCGCGCCACACTTCGCTGTCCAGCGGTGTTCCCATTGAGCCAGGACAATCGTCAAAGCCATGCAGCCGAGTCCACCGCGCCAGGGCATCCAGGAATTTGTTAAACAACTGCTCATATTCCGCGCAAGATTGCACATTCACAGGCGGATGGTCTCTTGTTTTCTCGCTTCCCGCTTCGTGTAGCTGCGGATTTCTGCTATCCGGATGGCCCGGCCACCTTAATCCTTCGCTTTTCAGGACCAACAGAGAGGCCGAGGCACGCGCGATCTCCCGGTGCTCGTCATCGGGGGTTTCCAGAGTTTGTAAACGCGAGATGATCGCGTTTTCCGTTTTGTGAATGAGGGCTTTCAGCTTTTCTGAATTGGTTTCAAGAACGCAGGCTATATAGAGCTGTTGCCATAACACAAAACCTCCACTTCAGCCGAACCCTTAAGGAGGGTACGGTAGCGCACGGTAGGTCTGAAAGATATAGGAATCGATTTTCCGGGCATTCGCACTGGTCACCGAGACTCGTCACAGCGGGTCTCCTTTCTCTTGTGCTTCGAGCACGGCGACTAATTAGGAACCTAGCCGTACTCGGAGTTTGGGTAAACAAATGCTTTTGGTTCTCGGTTGCCCTCCAAGCGCGGGAAATAGTCAAATCGGGGTTGCCCTTGGCCCCGTTCCTCACGGCAAGGACCTGGGAACTGCGTTGTTAGTGCTCAATTCCGGAAATGAACTTTCAACTCGTCCCACTACAGGCAACTTCCGCGGGATAGCACGCTAAGTCTCCGTCCACCAATCTCAGGATGTTTGGACCGCCAAGTGCGGTGTCTTGGGAATGACACCAGACGCTGACTGAACGAGGAGATGTCTCGAGAGGTCGAGTAAAAATGGCCAATAAGAAAATACTAATCGTGGAAGACGACCCGGATGTGATGAAGGCAATACATGTTCGTCTACAAGCAAGCCACTACGACACATTTATGGCTGCTGATGCCATCTCAAGCGTAGTCGAGGCACGAAAGTACCATCCAGATTTGATTCTGCTCGATCTCGGGTTGCCTGGTGAGAGTGGCTTCGTCGCTTTGGAGAGACTCCAGGCAAACCCCTATCTAGCCTCAATCCCTTTCATTGTCATCTCCGGGCGAACAGGTCCTGATAACCGAGTGCGCGCCATGGAGGCCGGCGCAAAGGCCTTCCTCGAAAAGCCAGTCGATAGTCACGACCTGATAGCGGTCATTCGCCAAGCCTTGGGAGAACCCGCGTTGATGACCAAACCTGTCGTGCATGACTTGGGATCGCTTTGAGAAGCAGGGACGCTGTCGGCGGATAATCATAGGAGCCAAACCCGCGACAATTTTCTCAAGCCCCAAAGCCGAGGGCGGAGCCGTCAGGGCCGCGGGCGCATTGTTGCAAACAGCAAACTGCAGGGAACCCGTCCGGAGTCGCGCAGTACCGCGATGTGTACATACATATGGACGATGCTATAGATTTTGTGCGCTTCCGTAGACGACTCGCAGCGGAAACAGAGTGGGAGATTGAGAGCGTTGATAATTCTTAGGGCATCAGAAAACTCTAATAAACAGTGTAGTGACTCTTTTAGGACGGTTATGCCGGCCGTTCTGGAGAAGCATAAGGTCGTAGAACAGGCGATGAATCTATTCGCCAGATGTTGGACCGAGATTGTTGCGGCAGCGGTCCGGAAGATTCGATGAAACGAACTATTGATCCAGGGAGAACGGAATGCGCAAATCTGAGTTTGTGACAGCTTTCAGAGAGAGCGGGAATACCACTACCGTTGAAAGCGTGGCGGACATTCTTGAACGCGAACTCCAATTTGTGATTACAGATTGGCTTGCGAGAGTCGAGCAAGAGCCGGACCTCAAGTGTATTCCGCTTAACTTTGAAGATCGCACGGGCCATCTTTCTCATCTTCTGCATGATGTGATTGCGCGGTTGCGTCTGGACGCCGGTAGCAAAGCTCCCATTTCGAAGGCGGCGGCCGAACATGGGGATTTGCGACGTCGGCAAGGCTACACGGTAGCCATGGCGGTGGAGGAGTCTCGCCTACTGCAGGTCACTATTTTTTCAGCGCTGCACAAAAACGTGAAGAACTTGGAATTCAGCTTGCTGCTTCCCGATATTGTGACGATCGCGGATGAGGTCGATGCGCAGTTGAAGGAGCAGATGCTGCGGTTTATGGCAGCCGATACCGTGAAGATAGCTAAGAGCAAGTAACCCCTCTGAAACATTAAGTTGGATGGCAAGCCAGGAGCAGAGGATGCTGAAACGAACGGGCACGAAAGACAGTGGCGAGTGCGTTCTGCTAATCGGGGATGAGGCAGGTGAAGCAGCGAGAATCTTAGAGGGATCATGGATAGCGGAGCCGCGGAAATAAGGTTTTCGGAAGACGAAGTTGCCAACATGGCGCTGGATTCCATCAAAGAGGCGGTCCTGCGCACCGATTCGCAGGGTAACGTCACGTATCTAAATCGGGTCGCGGAAGAGATTACGGGATGGTCCCGCGCGGAGGCACTCGGTCACCCCGTGGCGCACGTGCTCCGGGTCATCGATGGCGGTAGCCGCGCACCAGGTGGCAGTGCCTTGGGACTCGTAACAGAGGAAGACAAAGATGCGAGTTCGATGACCAGCTGTACAAACTTCATTCTGGTTCGACGCGACGGCTCCGAGGTTGGCATCGAGAGTACAACGACCCTCATCCTTGAGCGTGATAAGAGCGCAACCGGCACGATCGTGGTTTTCCGCGACGCGAGCACAGGCCGAGCCAAATCGCTCGAAATGTCGCACCTCGCGCAACACGATGCCCTGACCGATTTGCCGAACCGGGTGCTGTTCAACGACCGGCTAACGCAAGCGATCGCACTGGCGGAGCGTCACGGCAAGCAACTGGCGGTGATGTTTGTCGATTTAGATCGCTTCAAAAAGATCAACGACTCGCTGGGCCACGATGTTGGCGACAAACTGCTGAAATCTGTCGCCGAGCGATTGAAGGCGTGTGTCCGGAGGTCGGACACGATAAGCCGGCTAGGCGGGGACGAATTCGTGCTGCTCCTCTCCCAAGTCGAACATGCGGAAGACGCAGCTATCAGTGCTCGAAAAACCCTTAGGGCGTTAACGGCGCCACATATGATCGATGGCAAGAGTCTTGATATCAACGTGAGCGTAGGGGTGAGCACCTATCCGAATGACGGCCTAGACGCTGAAAGTTTGTTGAATAGGGCCGACAACGCAATGTACGAGGCCAAGCAACGCGGGCGGAATAACTATCAGTTCTTCCGCCACGAAATGCACGCGCTACTGGCAGAGCGGCAATCGCTGGAAGCGGATTTGCGCTGCGCCCTGGGGCGGAATGAGTTTGTGCTGCATTACCAGCCGATACTTGATCTTCAGACAGGGCAGATTACCGGAATGGAAGCGCTGATCCGCTGGATCCACCCGCAACGGGGATTGATCTATCCGGGGCAGTTCGTGCCCATCGCGGAAGAGTGTGGGTTGATTTTGACCATTGGACGGTGGGTGCTCGTGGAAGCATGCAAACAGGCGCGGGCGTGGCTGGACGCAGGGCTTGGGGTTGTGCGTGTATCGGTGAATGTGTCCGCGGCAGAATTCGGCGCCAAGGATTTTCTGTCAGGCGTCCGGGCCGTGTTGATTGCTACAGGAGTGGAGCCTCAGAATCTCGAGTTGGAATTGACCGAGAGCGTGCTGATGGATGACGCGGAAGCTGCTGTCGTGACACTGGTTAAGCTGAAAGCCATGGGCGTGCAGGTAGCCATCGACGACTTTGGCACGGGGTATTCCAGCTTTGCTTATTTGCGGCGTTTTCCATCAGACGCTCTGAAACTCGATCAATCTTTCGTGCAGGACATCATGGCGGACCCGCGAGACGCCTCCATTGTGCACGCCATGATCAGCATGGGCGCGAGCCTGAACCAGCGGATCATCGCCGAAGGCGTGGAAACCAGCGCGCAACTCGAGTTCCTACGGCGCCACGGGTGTGGGGAGGGACAGGGCTTTTATTTCAGCCGTCCGGTTGTGGCCGAGCGGGTAGCGAACCTGTTTAAGGTTGGCATGTTAGATGGAGTGGTTCATTAGCGATGAAGCAGACTGCCCACAACAGATGACGCGGGGTGGCCCGTCCGCCGGCTTCGCCGTTTAGAATCTTGAACACCCTTCCGAAATAATCCATTGCTACCCGACTGCCCTGTTCAGAACATAAGCTGCCGCAGCTTAGGCAAAGGGAATGAACGAGAAATCGATCATATTCACCTTTGGAAACGGTGAGCGCTCACAAGCGACTATTCTTCACTCGTAGTTTATTGGACACCATCGTAATAGGCCGAGTTGGAACCAGCATCCAGCCGGTATAGACTTGGACTCCCTTCCTAGACAACCGGCATATGTTTTCCGGGCCGCCCCCTCTCGGCATTTCGGAACTATGTCTGGCCCAAAGCCTCCGCTCCCAGTCTGGAGTTAGGTGAAGACGAAGTCTCTACTGAATCGCAGGGTACAACTCGCGCTCGGAGCCGCCATTTTGGCGCCGCTCGTGGGCGCGATCTCCTATCGCTCCACGGTCGCGTCCACTGCAGGCGACCGATGGTTGCGACACACTCACGAGGTTCTTGAAAAACTTCAGAATTTGCTTACCGCAGTGCAGAGTATTGAATCAAGTTATCGCGGATTTGCAACGACTGGCGAGGAATCGTATCTCGAGTCCTGTCGCGCCAGCATATCAAGCGCTCAGCAGGGCGCGGCAACCGTTCGCAGTTTGAAACTGGAAAACTCCGAAAAACAGGTGATTCTGACGCTACGCGACGTGGTTGCTAAGCAACGCCTGGGCCAGACCAAAACTGTCGGCGCAGCGCCTGCCTTCGTCTCTTCGTCGGTGTTATTTCGGTCGCCTGATCCGCGACACGAATATGTTAGCAATTGGTTCTGGGCATGGATGCCGGGGTGCATCCAGTTTGAGGTGTTGTCATGGAATTCCTGAAATGGCTATTCACACCGGGCAACTTCATGCCACATGGGTACTGCTATAGGTGGGTGTCGGGGCTAGTTTGGTTGCACGCCATCTCCGATTCGTTGATTTTCTTGGCTTACATGAGCATCCCATTCACGCTGATACATATTGCGCGTCGACGTAAAGATTTACCTTTCAATTGGATATTTATGTGTTTCGGCGTTTTCATAGTCGCCTGCGGTCTGACACATGCAATGGAGGTGTGGAACCTATGGCACGCAATGTACTGGCTGGCAGGCACGGTGAAGGCGGTGACGGCCGCGTTGTCTATCGTTACAGCGGTAGTTCTCATTCAGCTCCGGCCGCAAGCCCTTAAGTTTCCGAGCGTCAATGCGCTGCATGAGGCCAATGAGGCGCTGACGTCGCAGGGCGCGGCGGTGCGCGCAAATGAAATCAAGTTCCGCGGGATTCTGGAATCCGCGCCGGATGCCATGGTCATCGCGGATGGGCAGGGACGCATCGTCTTGGTCAACGCAGAGACGGGGCGTTTATTCGGCTATCGCCGCGAGGAGCTGGTCGGGCAACTTGTTGACATCCTGGTGCCCGAGCGGTTTCGCGGGAAGCATCCGCAGCATCGCGAGGGCTACACCGCGCATCCGCGCACGCGGACCATGGGTGAAGGCCGCGACCTGTGGGGCTTGCGGAAGGACAAAACGGAGTTTCCAGTGGAGATCAGCTTGAGCCCGCTGGAGAGCGCTGAAGGAATCCTGGTCACGGCGGCAATCCGCGACATCAGCGTGCGCAGGAAGGCGGAAGGGCAGCTGGCGCAGATGGAGAGTCGGTACCGGGGGCTGCTGGAGGCAGCTCCGGATGCGATGGTGGTGGTGAATCAGAGCGGGGAGATCGTCCTGTTAAACGTTCAGGCGGAAAAACATTTCGGATACAGTCGCGATGAACTAGTCGGACAAAAGATGAAGAACATCATTCCAGAGGGTTTTGCGGAACGGCTCGTGGCGGACGGCACGCGAACCTCCGCAGAATCGTTGGCGCAGCAGATTGGGGCGGGAATCGAGCTCACTGGACGGCGAAAAGACGGAAGCGATTTCCCGATCGAGATCATGTTGAGCCCCCTGGAAAGCGTCGACGGCATTCTGGTAACGGCCGCGATCCGGGACATCAGCGTGCGCAAAGCTGCGGAAAACCATCTGGCAGAGATGGTTCGGGAGCTAAGCATCAAGCACCGGCTGCTCGACTCTATCGTCGAGGGGACCACTGACCTCATCTACAGCAGGGACCTGGAGAACCGCTTTACCCTTGCCAACAGCTCCTGCGCCAAAATCTTCGAGCGCACTGTGACTGACGTGGTGGGGAGGAGCATGCGCGAACTCCTGCCCAACGACAGCTACGACGCCGTCGTCCGGAGCGATCAGGAGGTCATACAAACCGGCGCCACTTGTACCATCGAGGAAGTGGCCGAGATCGACGGCATCACGCGGCTCTTTCTCACCACCAAAGGCCCCTACCGCGATGCCGACCTGAAGATTATCGGGACCATCGGGATCTCGCGGGAAATCACCGAGCGCAAGAGAGCCGAGGAACATCTTGTAAAGACGGTGGCAGAGCTGAAACGTTCCAATGATGAACTGGGGCAATTTGCCTATGTCGCATCCCACGATCTGCAGGAGCCATTGCGGATGGTGGCCAGCTATACACAGCTCCTGGCCAAGCGCTACAAAGGGCGTCTGGACGCCGATGCCGATGAGTTCATTGCCTATGCGGTGGACGGATCGAACCGCATGCAGGGGTTAATCCAGGATCTGCTGACATATTCGCGAGCGGGGGCAGCTGGGAAGACGCTCATTGAGATTTCGAGCGAAAACGCGTTGAACGAAGCGCTTACAAACCTACGGGCAACGATTCAGGAGAGCGGCGCGGTGGTGACGCACGATGCGCTGCCCGCGATAACGACGGACGATACACAATTGGCGCAGCTATTTCAGAACCTGGTTGGGAACGCCATCAAGTACCGCAGTGCCGCAGTACCTTGCGTACACGTCTCGGCTGCAAAAAATGGTGGCAAGGAATGGGTCTTTTCCGTGCGCGACAATGGCATGGGAATCGACCCTCAGTATTTTGAAAGAATCTTCATCCTTTTCCAGCGATTACACGGGCGAGAGGACTTCAAGGGCACGGGAATAGGATTGGCCATTTGCAAGAAGATTTTGGAGCGGCTGGGCGGGAGAATCTGGGTCGAGTCGCAACCCGAAAAGGGATCGACCTTTTACTTTGCCCTGCCGGAAAGTAGGAAATGATGGAATCCATTGGAATGGATGCGGCTGCTATCCAAGTTCTTTTGGTTGAAGATAGTCCCGGCGATGTCCGGCTCACGCGGGAAGCGTTTAAAGACGCCAAGGTGCATATCAACTTGCACGTGGCATCGGATGGGGCAGAAGCAATGGCTTTTTTGGGGCGCGAAGGGGAGCACGCCAATGCTCCCCGCCCGGATTTGATCTTGCTCGATCTGAACCTGCCCAAGAAAGACGGCCGTGAGGTTTTGGCGGAACTCAAGGAGAGCCCGGTACTGAAGAGCATTCCGGTGGTTATCTTGACGACCTCCACATCCGAGACGGATATCGAGGGGAGTTATCAGCACCATGCGAACTGCTACATCACCAAGCCAGTGGACCTCGAAGGGTTCCTGAAAGTGGTGAGGAGCATCGACAGTTTCTGGTTGTCGGTAGTCAAGCTTCCGCGAAAAACACGCTCATGAAAGAAAAGCCACTCCACGTTCTGCTGGTTGAAGATAACGCGGGAGATGCCCGTCTGCTGCGCGAGATGTTCAGAACCGAGAAGCCGGGCAGCTTCGAATTGACTCACCTCTTGCGCATGAGCGAAGCCATGATTCATCTGGGGAAAGGCGATGTAGACGTGGTGCTGTTGGACATGGGACTGCCGGACGCTCATGGTCTCGATACTGTGCGGCAGGCACACGCGGTGGCCCCAGACATCCCGCTCATTGTGCTAACCGGCTTAGACGATGAGGAATTGGCGGCTGCCGCTATGAAGGAAGGTGCACAAGACTATCTGATTAAGGGACAAATCGAAAATCGTGCGCTTCCGCGTGCTCTTCGCCACGCCATTGAGCGCCACCGCATGCAAACAGAGACCGAACTCATCCGGACAAATCAGATGCAGTTTAAGGATGAGTTCCTCTCGCACGTGTCGCACGAGCTTCGCTCCCCACTGACCGCGATCTATGGGTTTGTGACCATTCTCCTGGACCGATTGGCCGGCGATTTGAATTTGAACCAGCGCGAGTATCTGGAAATCGTTCTGCGGAATATCAAGCAGCTTCAATCGATGATTAATGACTTGCTCGAAGTCACTGGCTTGCAGACTGGAAAGCTCCAGATCGAACTGCAACGTACTTCGGTTTCTGACGCGGTCGAATACACTGTTGACACTCTCCTTGCGTCCGCCTCTGCCAAAGATATTGCGCTCTCGTCAGACGTAGAGCGGGCGTTGCCTTCAGTCTGCGCTGATCCGACTCGCCTTCGACAAGTCCTGATCATTCTGGTCGATAACGCTATCAAGTTCACCCCGGCAAGTGGCGTGGTGAAGGTTCAAGCTCGCACCCTCGAGAAGGATCTGAATTTCCTGACTCTGGAGGTTTCAGACTCGGGATGCGGGATCAGTCCGGACATGACCGAGCGAATCTTTGAACGCCTCGTCCAAGCGACAGATCCAGCTTTAGCGGGCCGTAAAGGGCTCGGCCTGGGGCTGTATATCTGCAAAGAGTTGGTTACGCGACTGGGCGGACGAATCTGGGCCAAAAGCGTACCGGGACGAGGTTCCGTCTTTTGCTTTACATTGCCTGTTTTCTCCCTGCCCAACCTGCTCGCTCCGGCCTTCAGAAGGGAAAAACTTACGACAATCTCTATCACACTTGTGGTGACCGAGATAGGTTCACAGACCGGCTGGCTTTCCGACGAGGTGCGCGCGGAACAGTCTCGCGGGGTCCGTGATCTTCTGCAACGGTGCTTGCATTCCGACCTGGACATTCTCTTGCCCAAGATGGGCCCGGCAGGAGCGGTGGAACTGTTCTTCATTGTGGCTATTACCGACCGAGGCGGCGAGGCGATTACTAAGCGGATCCGGGAACAATTCGACGATTTCGAACATACCCAGCGAGCGGGCTTGACCCTTCTGACCTCTTACCAGTCACTTGAAGCCATCAAGCGAAACACGAATGAACCGATGAAGGACCTTGTGGAGAGGGCAGCCACCCAAATTCAGGAACTTATGAACGAAGAAACCTCACTGAGGATGGTAACAAATGGGCAATAAGAAAATTCTGATTATCGAAGATGATGGCGATGTGCGCCTGGGATATCACGTCCGTCTCAAAGCAAACAATTACGATACTTTCTTCGCGGTCGATGCGATTGGAAGCTTGAGGGAAGCGCGTACGCACCAGCCGGACTTGATTATCCTCGACCTGGGATTGCCGGGCGGTGACGGATTTGTCGTCATGGAGAGGCTAAAGACAAACCCTCAGCTTGCCGTGATTCCTGTCATCGTTGTCTCCGGTCGCGGCGGCCTTGCAAACAGAACGCGCGCGGTCGAGGCGGGGGCCAAGGCCTTTTTCGAAAAACCCGTGGACAATGACGATCTTTTGGAGGCCATCCGGAAGGTCCTTGGAGGACCTGTACAACTCGGGAAGGCTGAGTTTCTTCCAGATCCCAAACGTCGCAAAGTCTTGCTGTGAAGGGCCTGCTCGAGGCGTTTGGGTGCCTGGCGAAGAACATCGAACTTTCCAGTTGACGAGCGTCAAGTGGCACTGCAGAGGCAAAGGACGGTATGAAATGGGTAATAAGAAAATACTTATAATAGACGACGATCCCGATGTGAGGCTGGGTCTTCATGTACGCCTCAAAGCAAACCACTACGATGTTTTTTTCGCGGCGGATGGAGTGGCAAGCATTGCCGAAGCTCGAAGACACACGCCTGACCTTATCCTGCTCGACCTCGGTCTACCGGCAGGTGATGGCTTCACCGTCATGGAGCGGTTGAAAGCAACCGACAGCCTGTCTTTGATCCCGGTGATTGTCGTGTCCGCGCGCGACCGCAACATAAATATGGACCAGGCGCTCAAGGCCGGTGCCAAGGCCTTTCTCCAAAAGCCCGTGGATAATGCCCAACTTTTGGCGGTCATCCGCAAGGTCCTGGGAGAGCCGGCACTGCCACAGAAACCTGTCGTTCATGATCTGGGATCCATCTGACAAGGAGAGCTTCCGTCAGAGCCTAGCAGTCGGAAAGTCTTGTGATGAAGTGTGCCGAGCCCATGAAATCGATCCTCAAAGCACTGCGGGCCGTTGCCAAAGACCGGAAAAAAACGAAGCGTCAGCGTTTCCTCCGGACACACAATGTGACAAGAGTCAGGCTCAGCAGACCTATCCGAGATCGCCGCACACTCTCTGCGCAGTCTAGGGCCATCGTCCGTCATGATGCGTGGGCTTTGTCGCAACGAAGGATTACGAGGTAGTGGAGACGCACTGTAGCAGTTCCTCGAGCCGCTTCCCCCGCGACTGACCACCAAACCGAGTGGTCCGGCCTTGCCGCGCATCCAGAAGGGCGATTTCGACCGGAACATTGGAGAACTTTGTATGGCTTTCTGCCGAAAAGAATCGATTGAACTCGGCAGAAACAGATTCCCATTCATACAACCGTTGAAACGGAAGCAGGAAAAGAAAATGACTTTTCCGGACGGAACGATTGCAACGTGCGATGATACCCCTCGAATAATTCGTAAACTTCTTAGCAGACGCGAGGTTCAGGACGGCAAAACCGAGGCCCGCCACACAAAAGTGGGATGACCAGGAAGATCCTTCCAGCCCCCAGTCAAACCCTTCCAGTTCTTTCTCTTTCCAAGAAATTCCTTTATGGTGCGCTAGGAGATTGGCGCGAAGTTGTTTGGATAATTCGCGCGCTAAGACTAAGTCGACATCGTCGTGCGGTGCAAAGCGTTCGTTGGATTTAGGCTTCGATACAGTTTTTGTCACCCGCGATACCGGACTGCCGGACTGCAAAGAACTCAGGATTTTTAGCTTGTGGTCATATTCGCGCCGTAGTTTCGCGTCTGATAGCACGGCATACGCCCCGTTCAGCTGCGCCATGTACGCGGAGAACCGTTCTCTTTCTAATTCCGTAGAGTCAACCTTCCCATCCGGATGGTGCTCCCGCGCCAAACGCCGGTAAACAGCTTTGATGGACTCCTCTGAAGCTCCGGGATCGAGGCCAAGCATTGAGTAATAGTCCTCCACGCTATATTCCATAGGTTCTTCGAAGGAGCCGAGAAACGCGGGCGATCAAATCGGGAGGGGTGAACGGTTTGCTGACGAAATCGTCGGTCCCAACCAGGTAACCTTTGGTACGGCTTTCCTGGCTGCCATTGGCCGTCAGCATCAGAATCGGCAAGAAGGCGGTACGAATGTCCTTACGTAGCCTTTCGCAAACACCGAAACCATCCATTCGCGGCATCTTTACGTCGAGTATCACTAGATCGACTTTATTTGCTTCGATGGATTCGAGAGCCTGGACCCCATCGGATGCCGTGAAAATCTCCACATCCATGGGTAACTGGCGGAGGGCGATCACCAGCACTTTAAGGATATCCTTGTCGTCATCAGCAACCAGAATCCTGGGACGCTTAACCGCCGGCAATTCCGCGACCGACGAGGATACCCACTGGCGTCGCGGGTTCCGGTCCTCGCTCGAGGCAAGCAACAGTTGAGAGGCTCCCTCAGTTGTGGTCGTCGTCCCCTGTTTTGGTGCAGTATTGGCGGGGCTACTGCAATACGGACACAGACTCCATTCTGGGTTTAGATCTTGCCCGCAGCCCTGGCAAACATTTCGCAAAGCAAACCCACAGTACGGGCAGCTCTTGAATTCACGATCCACCGTGGAGCTGCATTCCGGGCAAGGAAATGTATCTTCAGTTCCCACTTCAATGACGCGGACCACTTCGTCCGGATTGGTCACGCCTTGGCGCACTTTGGACATTGCGTCTTCCAATAGGGTTGTGGTGCCCGCTATCGCAGCGGCTCTCCGCAAAGCGCTTTCGCTTGCGTTTTGCCGGATCAGGTCCTTCATCGGGTTCGTCACGCGAAGCATTTCGTAGACTCCCACTCGCCCCTCGTATCCTATCTTTCCGCACGACTGGCAACCTTGTCCCCGATAGAAGGCGAGATCCGATTCCTCCAAATATAGTTTTTTCAATACCTCTTTCGACGGTGTATAAGTCTCCTTGCATTCAGGACAAATGCGCCGAGCAAGGCGTTGCGCCACGATCAAGCTCAGGCAACTACTGATCAAGGACCGATCAACTTTCAGGTCGAGAAGGCGAGTAATCGCCCCGAACGAATCGTCGGTGTGGAGGGTACTCAACACCAGGTGGCCGGTATTGGCCGCCTGGAAAGCAATTTCGGCTGTCTCCAAGTCGCGAATTTCACCGACCAGGATCACGTCGGGGTCTTGACGTAATATGGAGCGTAAGGTTCCCGCAAATGTCAGACCAGCACGCTTATTCACTTGAACTTGATTGATTCCCGGTAGCTGGTACTCAACCGGATCTTCCACCGTGACGATGTTGATCTCGGGCGAACGCCGTCTCGAAATCATTGAATAAAGAGTTGTCGTTTTCCCTGAACCTGTAGGTCCCGTCAGCAGAATCATTCCCTGAGGCTGACTCAAGCAGTCGGTCAGGGTCGACAATTGCCAGTCCGAAAGCCCCATGGACTCCAGTTCCGGAATGGCCATGGTCCCCAACACCCTCATAACAACTTTTTCTCCATACAGCGCAGGAAGGGTTGAGACGCGCACGTCAGCCGATTTATTTTGGAGCTTTACTTTGAATCGGCCGTCCTGGGGTAAGCGGCGCTCCGCGATATCGAGAGAAGCCAAAATCTTGATTCGTGAGATGAGCGGATGATGGAGCCATTTGGGCACATCGATATATTCTCTGAGGACGCCGTCAACCCTCATCCGGACCTGCAAGCAGTTCAGTGCCGGCTCTAAATGCACATCGCTCGCTTGACACCGAATGGCTTCTTGCAGGATCAGGTTGCACATCTTCACGACGGGTACCTGATCAACCTCGTTTCTGTGGTCGGCCTGGTCCAGATCAATCTTGTCCGAATCGTCGCTTACAATTGAAAAATCGGCGCTGTCCGAGACTTGCGATAGGAACTCCTGCATGCGTTGGTTGGTATGGTAAAGTTCCTCGATGCCGTCGAAGATTTCGGTACGGGTAGCAACGACTGGCTGCACGGTAAGCCCCGAGGAGAACTGCACGTCCTGGATCGCATCGTAGTCCGCCGGGTTGGCCATTGCCATCACAAGTCGGGTGCCCTCAATCTTCAGGGGCAGGCATTGATGTTTGAGCGCGATTTTCTCGGTAATCGCCTTCGCCGCCTCGGGCTCGATGCTCAAACTGGCGATTTTCACTCGTGGAATTTTTAACCAATCCGCGAATCCATCGGCGAGTCCTTCTTCCGAGAATCCCTTCTGCAAGAGATGGTCAACGGGCGCGATGCCCTTTTCGCGGGCTAGGGCGAGACCGTTTTCGATTTCGTTACATTCGGGGACGACCCTCTGCAGGGACACCGTTGGTTCGGTTTTTGCGGTCATTCACTCTCGCTCGGCGCAACGATCTTCCGGGAGGAACTATCGAGAGCTGCGCCATATCCAGTCTAGGAAAACTCCCGGGGGGCTCCTAACAAGGGTGAAGCGCCTCGCCCGTCGTCTCGAAAGCCGCCCGTGATGCCGCCGCATTGGACGCGCCGTCGGAAATTGGTCGAACGCGCGACCTGGTCAGCAGAAATCACCAATCAGACCAACCACACCGATCGAGACGACCTTCAGGCAGCTTCCTGGCAGGCCCCAGATCAGAAAGAGCTTTCCCAAGAGAAACGCCCGTCTTCAACCGAGCCTCTTGAGCACGGTTAAGCCCTGCGGAGTCAATGACTCCTGACCCTATCAGAAGTTCGCCCACCATGCCGGGTTTGATCACCACTGGATTCCTAACAATTTGCCTCGTGCTCGTTATCCGCTGACGAAAAATCCGCTGCAGCACCACGAAATGATTTGAATGTTAAGCTGTAGTCTGCGCTCGCATATTTGGACCGAAGGGCCCAAACACAATTCGTCGTTACCCAAAGTAAAAACGCAGACAAATGACAGCTTCAAGGAAGGGGTGATTTCACTCTACCTGAAAGCAACCCGGATGCAAGCCGATTTAGGACATACTATGTGCTGTTTGCTACGGGCGGTCGTTTGTTCCCGATGCCGTTGGCTCGTCGGCGGTCCCCGCCACTTGATCCAATGAATTTCACGCTCTCCAGGCGCCAAAACTCGATGCATCACGGTGTGCATTCATCGTTCTGTGTAATGCGGCGCAGGCAAGCGGTTTGACGACCCTCAAGCTACCGAGCAAATTTCGTTCGTTGCGGCCCTAGAATCGTTACATCTTGGAGGCATTGCCTGAACGAAAGTCACCCGGTTCACTTATTTGAGTTGGATTAGAAGCCAGATCCAGCTCCAATGGGAGATCATCCCGTCGCGCACGTCAAACCTCGTGCTGTAGAACTGTGGATCAAAGGTTTGCCACTTTCCGGCAGGAGCAAAGGTCATGTTCGCGAGGTGATGCGCATGCTTTTCGACTGAGCCATGAGATGGGAATTGATTCCCTCACGATCGGAATCGCATGAGCTGCCCGCACATTGCTGTGCGGATGCCCATTTAGCAAGCGGGATTTGAACCACCGATCCCGCTCAGAGGGTTATGAGCCCGAGGGTCTTGGTTGGCGGGCTTCGCAGGCTTATCGTCATCTCGTCGAAGGTCGCTGGTCTTGACGCCCGTAACGTTCTTTCCATCGACGTTCTTTAGGTCCTTGTCACTTCCCAAATCGCTGTGTTGCTTTTTGTCGGTGTCCACAAGAACCTCACCCCATCATTCCGCCACCCACAAATCAGAAGGGGAATTCTCTTAAATGTATAGTAGAGGGCAAATCGGTCAAGAGGTGCCCAACCTCCCGAGGAGTCCCCCTATGAAAAGTATCCTTTATTACTACAACGCTGCGGAAGGCGAGGAAGAAATCCACGAAGATGAAGAAGTAGAAAAGCTCGTCACAGGTGACACCATCGAGCGCAACGGTGAGTACTGGCGGATCATAGACATAGTGAAGCCGCTCGCGGAAATGGAAGTCGACGCCGATACGATTGACCTGGACGTGATCAGGGTTTATCTCGCGGGACCGCAACCGTGAACGAAACAGATAAGTTCAGAGACTAATCGGCTTATCGAGTGATCCTCCGATAGTTTCATGCCGTCTTCCTTTACCTTCTAGCATCATATGAGTAATGGGAAAGGAGATACTCACATGACTAAGTGGTTGCTGGTTTGTCCCCACTGCGATCACAAATTCGCACACATCAAGATAAACGACGCGGCCGTTGCAAGAGCATTCCGCGATTCATTTGGAACGGACCCGAAGCCGGATCTCGAAGAAACAAAGCTTGGGTGCCCGTATTGCGGGATGGAATCCCTTTACAGACGGTTTCGTTTGATCTGCGAAGACGACTCGAACGAAACTGCTACGGGCAAAGGTGCCTGAACTAAGGCTTCCTTTCCCAGAAAAGAACAAATCCGGCATCCGGCCACCTTCTTCGCCTGCTTTCTACCATTGTTTTTTCGCGGCCTTAACGATGGAGCTCTGCCGGCGGCCCATAACAGCCGCTTCTTCGTGCCAACAACTCCGCGCTCGGCGGAGTGACCCAGGGCTTTTTGCAGCGGCTCGCACTCCGCTCAATTCGTGCTGTAGTTTGCCTCGCTGTTCTTAGAGACGGATGGGCATGTCCCGGTTAGGAACCCATCTTAGTTCCCCCTCGGATGAACTGGATCGTGGACGATTCTGGCCAGTGCGAGTAGTTTGGAACTGGCAGTCAGGCGAGCTCTTTGAATCGCATCCACGTTGACCGCGAACCGCAGCTTTTTATCTTCTGGGAAGAATTGAATTCCCCCACCACGCTCTGCAAAGCCCTCGCTCTCCCCAACCACCAGCGCACTCGTTCCCTTCAGACTGTTCAACACCTCGGACAGGTGCTTGTACTCCACGCTGCTGACGAAGACAAGTTGACATGACCTCAAGTCGGGCAATTCGGTGATCCGCCGCGCCAGGACCGCGCGGTTGTTGATTGCCTTTCCGCGAATGATCTCATCGAGGGCGCTGCCAAGAGGGTCGTACCGGAACACACAGAAAACGATTGGGGCATTTTCACTTTTAAACGTATCTAAAGGCCATTCGACGAATTTTGCGAAGTTAAACACGAAAGCGGCCTTGACTTGATACTCGACCGAGGGATTGTCTTGGCCGCGGGTTGGAGTTGCGCCAGCCAGGGACAACAGCCCCGCGAGAATCGTTGCGCAGAACTGCACGCGACAGTGCGCGGCCTGCATTGACCGGGCTCTCGGTCTCCTCTGGCACACGCCGGCTCGCCATCGCTTCGTATCGTTCGCAGGCATTTGATTCGCGATCAGAATCGCCAAGTGAATTTTGCGAAAACGCTGCGCTTGATCAACGTTGTCGCGGCACTGCCCGTCGAATCAACGAATTCTTCGTGAACATCCTTCAGAAGGTTCTGACCCACCAGACTGAGAGACGACTTCTTGTTCCATTGCCAGGTGAGCCCGGTGTCGAGCCTGGTGTACGCCGGGATGACTGGATCCGTTAGCCGATCCACAAAGTAAACCGACGCGTCCCACGACAAGGCGTGCGCCAGCGCAACGTGCGAACGTAGCTGTGCCGAATTCACTGGACTGCTTCCCTCAGCAGCGGAGACAGAGGTGGTGTCGTGGCTTGTGGGTTCCAAGTGCATATGAATCTGCTCGAACGCATACCCCGGGCTGAGAGTCCAACGTCTGGCGACCTTCCAATTCGTAGCGATCTCCAAGCCGTGCGATTCTCCGTAGCTAAAATTGGCGTTGATCAGCGGCAAGACGAGATGGGGAGGCGAAGGGGCGGACTCGAAGAACGGCGCTCCGGGTTCGGTCGTTTCCTGGTCGTATTGATCGTTGTAATACGCTGCGAAATCCAAGGAGATATGTTCCCCGAGCGACATGCGGTAGCCTGCTTCGTACGCAACCGTTTTCTCGTTGCCAAGTTTTGGGTTGCCCAGAAGTCTTAGGGCGACAGGTCCATTCGGTCCAGTAAATCCGCCAAGATTGCTAACGATGGAAGTATCGATTGCTGCGGGAGTGCGATCCGCATCGGAAACTGCAGCCCATAGTGTTCGTCGGGAAGTGGGAGTCCACGCCACTCGCACGCTCGGCTGCAGGTCCCAGCCGGTGTAGAAAGTGTGTTCAAGTTTTGTACCGACAGTCAGAAAAAGCCGATCCGGAACGAGAGCGACTTCGTCTTGAACGAAGGAACTGAACAACGGCGTGTTTAGGTTCGGCGGATCCAGGGAGATTACGAGGGAGCCGACCGTTCTTGAGGCCGAATAGCGATACTCGACACCCCAAACTAGGTTTTGCCGGTCGCCCCAAGCGAAGTGGTGCTGAAACGCGATGTCAAAGGTCCCTCGGGTCTCTCCAAGAACATCGTTGCGCTTGTACTCGTCGTAGGACAGTTGAAGACTCGTGCCCGAACTGGATGAGTATGTATGATCCCAAACCGTTTGAAGAAATCCGCCGCCTAGGTTCACCCGCAGGTTCACGTGTGGTATTGGAGGCGAAACAATCGACGATATACCCAAGCCCGGATTACCTTCGCTACCGCGATACAAATCTCCTTCGAATGTCAGCGTGTCCTTGGACGAGAAAACCGTGTCCGTTCGGAAACCGGCGCGAGCTAGATTCCAGCCGTCCCCTCCATCCTGCCCATCGGGATTGGGAAAATGATCCTGATTCAAGTATTTCGTAAACACCCGGAAGGACGTATCTTTGCCGATGTTTCCGCCGTATTGCAAGGTTCCAAAGCCCTGATCGACCGTTCCTCCGCCGGCAACCACCATCGCGCCAGGTGTGTCGGACGCTTTCTTCGTAATGATGTTGATCACGCCGTTTACGGCGTTTGTCGCCCACACCGACGCACCGGGTCCACGAATCACTTCGATTCGCTCGATGTCTTCTAAAGGCAAGTCCAAGACATCCCAGAAGACTCCGTCGAAGGTCGGCGTGTAGACACTCCGACCGTCCAGCATGACAAGCAGTTCATTGCTGAAGCGACCGTTCAGCCCGCGTGCGCTGACGGCCCATGTATTGGCATTGATCTGAGCGACGTCTATTCCCGGCACCATTCGAAGGAGATCCGGTATGTTGGTGGCATTCGACTGCCGGATATCCTCCGCAGTGATGACGAAAACGGCTGATGCGGTGCGTGAGAGTTTTTGTTCCGTTTTCGACGCTGAGGTTATCTCGATGTTCATCAAGTCTTCGATGCTCTTGTTACCTAGGTCTTTTGGTGTCTCTTGCGACCAAGCAGGGATCGTCATCAGAGCAGCGGCAGCCAAACTAAGATAGCCGCGCTTTAGGAACTTGTGGATTCTAGACTTGAGCGATGGCGGCGCGGAGCGTCTGGCGCTGAGTCGAACTCTCATTCTTCTGTCTCCAAAACTGTACGAAGCCAATTCAACAGCTGGTTTCCAGCCTTTTGTTGCCTGGCAGGCTCTGCTGCACCCCAGGAATACAAGTGCTGGCACTGCCGCGAAAAAACTCACTTTGTAGTCCTTGCAACGCTTTCGCCGGAAGGGGATTACTTCGAGATGATCACAGCGTCTGAATTAGACTGCCCAACGCTGTGAATCGAGAGGGGAGATACCGACTCTTACAAAACTGCCAGCCTTGATTCTGGCGCATGTTGCGATGCAACCGCATAGGTTAACTCGCTGGGTGCTGTATCAGATATCAGTGGAGGGGAGGGTCGCATTCCCGGTGGGGGTTACACAACGGAGAATATAACGAATCAGGCTGCCTGGCTTGGGCCGCATCATGTACAATGGCGTTCGACGATTGTCCCGTAAGGAGATTCAAGAATGGTAATCAGTGACAGGCTGCGAGAATTGCGAGAGAGCAAGAACCTTTCTCAAGGAGACATCGAAAAGAGAACGGGATTGCTTCGCTGCTACATATCGCGCGTCGAAAACGGCCACACGGTTCCCGCAGTCGAGACGCTTGAAAAGTTCGCTCGGGCGTTAGAGGTACCTCTCTACCAATTATTTTACGATGGCGACAAGCCTCCGCAACTCCCGAATCTCCTGAAGCGAAGTATCTCGGACGTCGTCGTTTGGGGAAACTCGGGGAAAAGCGCGGTTTATCTTCATAAGCTGAGGAGGTGCCTCGGCAAGACGACGGACCGTGACCGAAAGATTCTGCTTTCTGTCGCTAAAAAACTGGCTTCGGGTCGAAATCGCGTCGCCCAGGCCTCTGGCGCGTAGAAATAATCGAGCCGTTGCCAAGGTGACAGCGATTGTTGGCAGGTCGGGGTCAGAAGGTTCACATCCTGTTGTTCGATCGCGGCTAGCCGTTATTTCAATATAAAAAAGAGCGGCCCCCCCCGATGAGCCGCTCCCCCGACGAGCGGATGTACGCTGCTCTTACCTCAAATTGATATATCCTTTTGTACGTCTCCCCGTTTCCTCCCGAAGAGGGAATCATGCAGGGCATTGTCGATCGCAGCGACAGAGAGCAGTTGGCACGCGCGTGACTACTACACCTATACAGGAACGCGATGATGATCGGCGCATGGACGTGCTTGGGCACGTGAAATCGGAAAACATCGAAGTCACCAACATGACTCTTGTCGACGGTGCTCGCTTCGCGCAACCCATCGACACAACGGACAGGTTCCTCCGATCAAAGAACGAAAGAAGTTCGATGCCGATCTCGACAAGCTGAAGCACGAAACGCCGCAGGAGAAAACAATTCGGCTCCGACAGGACTAGGAAAACAGATCCTTTCTCAAGGACGTGCTCGAAGCCTTCGACTTTCATCTCGTTGGCAAAGAGGTAGTCGCTGGAGAGCCGGCCTATGTGATTCAGGCCACGCCGCACCCGGGTTATCATGCCGGCGGCAAGTACGCCAAGATATTCCCGAGTGGAAGGCAAGCTTTGCATCGACGAGGAAAACTTCGGCTGGATCAAGGTCGATGGTCAGGTAACGGAGTGGTTTTCGATGGGGCTATTCGTGGCCCGCGTGCAACAAAGGTCGCATGTCATCCTCGAACAGACGTGTGTTGGTGACGCGGTTTGGTTGCCGAGACGCCTCGAAGTGCGGGCGGCCGCCAGGATCCTTTTCGTGAAGAGTCTCGACATCGATAGGATTTTCACTTCCTCGGACTATCAACCGGGAACAGACGGCCCTATTCTGTCAGCAGATAGCGGTCGATTTAGTCTTGAGGAAATGACCTCAGAGCGCATCCGTCTCGAAAACATCCCAAGCGGTGAGACCTCAACGGACTGTTTGGATTGCGAAGGACCAGGGCAGGGGCGGTAGCTACCAATAATGGTTATGCTGCGGTTCAGGGCATCAATTGATCAGGCGGGTCGCTGCCTTATGAGGATCTCCCTCAAAATGACAAATAGCCGCCTTCAATCTTGCGCAGGCAGCGTCTGCGTGTCCTCTGGCTGCGCATCTGGCGGAGGAGCGCGGACGCTGTTCGGTTCACCAAAAAGGCGGTTCAGAAAGGAAAGGAATAAGTCGTTTTGGCAGTCGACTGGCTGCGGATGCGACGCCTCAAAGCTCAACTAGCGGCAAAAAAAGAAGGGAGCCATGAGGCTCCCTTCTCCGAACGAATTTCCGTTTCGCTTTACTGCAGGGCCGGGCTGCCGCCCGCGCCAGTGACGCATCCCGCGCCAGCAAGGTTGTACTGAATGACGCCGGTTTGGCTGGAGCAGAATTGACGTTGACCCGTGGTGCCCACCGTGGAAGGCGTTCCCGCGGAGGTGTAGGTATCGTTCAAACCATCACCGCCCTTAACCGGGGCATAGGTGAACGTGTAGCCGCTCTTGGCGCCCGCTGCCAGGACGTTATCGATGATGCCGGTACCGCCTGCGCAGATGGCTCCGGTGTTCAGCTCAACCAGCGTCGCGGAGTACCCAATGGCTGGGCAGGACGCGGCGTAGTTCACTTCACCAGTATTGATGGTGCGAATCGAACCAACGGATGAGGCTTCGTTGGCGGCCATCTTCGACTTGATGAGGTTGGGGATGGCGATAGCCGCGATGATCAGAATGATCGCCACGACGATCAAAAGCTCGATAAGAGAGAAACCCTTTTGTTTTTTCATATAGCGAATGTCCTCATATTAGAAGTTAAATAAAATAATTGCATAATATACAGTGCACGGCGCTAGCCAAATAACGCCCTAAGTGTGGAGAGCGACCAGGGTTCTAAGTAGCGGAGCACAAGGGCTTTGTCTGCTGCAGAGTTTGTGTGCCGAAACGGGACAAGGCGCGCAGCCGAATAGTGCTCGTGAACAGTGCCCTTAAGTGTCACTAAGGGAAGAAACGGCAGCCGAAAGGTATCAAGAAACGGGCGTTGATAGACCGCGCCGCAGCCCAGCACGTCCCCGGTGCTAAGGTGCCTTTCTAAAGACGTCCGCTAATCAGCTTCACGGTCAGCCTCCATGGAGTCTCAACTGCGGTTCTGCGTCGGCCTCACGGTTCTTCCCAAGAGCGTTCTCAATCGCCGCGAACAGCTCAATGGTTCGGATTGGTTTGGAAAGGTACGCATCCATGCCAGCGGATAGACAGCGATCCTCGTCACTCTTTAGAGCATGCGCCGTCATGGCAATAATAGGGATGTGCTTGCCTGTTGACCGCTCCGTTTCTCGAATTGCCGCGGTAGCTTCGAAACCATCCATCTCCGGCATTTGCACGTCCATCAGCACTACATCAAACTCTTTCATCTTAAGTATGGCCAGGGCTTGCCGACCATCGCCCGCCACTGAAACGATATAGCCTCGCTTTTCGAGCAGACGTACTGCAAGCGTTTGATTGACGACGTTGTCTTCCACCAACAAGACCCGCGATCGGCTCCCGGCCTCTCGCAACGTATAGCGCGTGACCAATGGAGCTTTCGTCTGACTTGCCAGATTCAAGACATTACAGATTCCTTGCAACAGCTCGACTTGGCGTATCGGTTTCACGAGGTAGGCAGAAATCCCGAGTTCCCTGCACCGCGCTGCGTCCCCCAAGTGTCCGGCCGAAGTAAGCATCATGATGGTGGCGCCAACAAGATCCGGATCTTTCTTTATCCTCTCGGCCAGAGTAAAGCCGTCCATCTCTGGCATATGCCCATCCAGCAAGATCAGAGGGAAGGGCCGACCTGTGGTCTTGGCGACTTCCAGTGCTTGAAGCGCGGCTTCGCCACCTTCAACTGCAGTCGGCTTCATGCCCCAACGAGTCAGCATCCCGGTCAGGACTTTTCTGTTTGTAAAGTTGTCGTCAACGATCAAGGCATGCAAATCCTGCAATTGCGCTGGGTGAAGAGAAGAGGAGTCGAGGGCCGGCTTGTCCTGCACCGGTAAGCAGAGCGCGAAGTGAAACGTGCTGCCTTGGCCCGGTTGACTGTCCACCCAAAGCCGTCCACCCATCAACGTCACCAGTCTCGTGCAGATTGTCAGTCCCAACCCTGTGCCGCCGTATTTTCGGGTCATCGAACCGTTGGCCTGAGAAAATGGTTCAAAAATCTCGCCTTGCTTATCCGTCGAGATTCCGATGCCAGTGTCCTGCACCATGAAATGCAAGCACGTGAGGGCGTCATCGTGGGATTCTTCCTCCACACTAATAAAGACCTCACCAGTTTCGGTGAACTTGATGGCGTTTCCCACCAGATTGACAAGAACTTGACGAATCCGCCCGGGATCACCAAGCAAGGCTTCTGGAACGTCGGGTCGCACATCGTAAATAAGTTCTAGCCCCTTCTGATGGGCGCGAACGCCAAGAGACTTCATGGTTTCACCGAGGCTCTCCCTCAGATCGAAGGCGATTGCTTCGATGTCCAGCTTTCCTGCTTCAATCTTGGAAAAGTCCAGTACATCGTTGATGATCAAGAGTAAAGATTCCGCCGAGAGTCGGACCAGCCCAAGGCTGTCTCGTTGCTCGGTTGTGAGGTCCGTATCCAACACCAATTCCGTCATTCCAAGAATGCCATTCATCGGTGTGCGAATTTCATGGCTCATCGTCGCCAGGAATGTGCTCTTTGCAAGACTAGCGCCTTCTGCGGCTTCTTTTGCCGCTCTCAACTTCCTTTCTGACTCGCGTCGCTCGGTTATGTCGTGAAAGCTCCATACACGTCCGATGCTCTTGCCCAAAAGAATCTGCGGTTCCGAATGCCGTTCGAATACTCTGTCGTCTTTGAATTCCACTACATCGTCGCTGATTACCGGACTGTTGGCGAAGTCCCGCTTCATCCGGCTCAAGAACTGCTCTGGGTCTTTTAGTTGCGAAACTACGGAGTCGACAACCCTTTCGCTGTCGCCCGTTTGAAGGACTTCGCTCGGTATCCTCCACATTTCCCCTAACTTGCGATTGCATGCGACTATTTTATTTCGGCTGTCCGCCACAAGAATTCCATCCGCAGTCGACTCAAGTGTTGTGCGAATCACTTCTGTCGCTTCGCGAACGCGCCTTCGGAGCATGGCAGCCCACCCCAACGCTCCGAAAATTGCCAGGAACAGTGTCGCAGCGAGACCTATCATTCGCTTTACGTTCCACCACGATGGCAACTGGAGCACCACGACATCTCCCGGAGACCGTAGTCGGACGCGAAACATGTGCGGGACGTGATTCTCGTCGACCTCTATCGTGCAGATTCCAGTCACCTCCAGCTGGCTCCCTTCTACCAGATCCACAAAGGCTTTGGGAATCTGTGCCTCGGCTAGGCGTGCCTCAAAAACGATGTTCCCGTCCTGCAGCAACAGCACCTGATCGCCTGGGCCGATGGAGGAGCCCGTTAGGCGTCCTTTTACGCTGATGAGTTCTGCGTTATGGCTTCGAAAGAGTATTTCTCTTTGGAACTCACCCTGCAGCGCATCTTTCGCAGCGAGCGGAATCGCTATTGGAGTCGCTTGTTTTCCAGTTCGTCTGAAGATTGCATTTTGAAGTTCTGGCGCATACACACCCACCCAGGGAAAGCCAACAATCTCCACTTGATCGCCAGGCTCAAGGTTGGGGCTGTCTTGTTCCGTCTTAACGTATAGAGCCGCCCCGTCGTCCTGGATGAAAATTGCCCTTGCCTGCAGATAAAGTGTGACAACTCCGCGCACTTTGACCCTTTGGTCGAGTCCTCCGGTTGGATTAAACCGCAGGACATCAGTGATGGCACTCGCCGGAATAAGAAACGGATCAGACAGCGCAGGTTCCAGGATTTTCATTTCCGATTCGTAGGGCACATTGACAAATATGCCGGTCAGTTGGCTTCTCGAATTGAACTCCGCTCCGCACGTTCCGCGCAACCGGATGCGTGCACCCACTAGCGCTTTCGGAGCGGGTTGGGTGAAAAACGGTATTCGCCCTGTAACATGACCACCCTCGATTGCGATGTCCAGATAAAGGCGGTGGCTCTTTGTCCATACTCGCTGGACGATCCCCTCCACCTCGACCCGCTGGCTGTCCTCCTGTGTCGAGGCCATCTGGTGGAAGGAAACAGCTCTCGCAATCGGCAACGAAGCTTGACCAAGCACAACGAAATGAGGGTTGCCGACTTGCGGCGCGAAGTCGGGAGCCTCGGTTACTCCTTCCACTTCGACTACATCTCCTGCTTTCACAGGAACATTTGGCTTCACAATCTCCAGGTTTACCCAGATCCCTGTCGTTGCGTCCTGTACGAATAAATCGGGTTCTTCGGGATCGTAGTACGTGACTACGCCCTTCAAGCGGACTGGGTAGCCACGCTTCGCGTCAGAAATAGACATTCTACGAATGTCGATTGCTTTGGTAATTACAGCCAAGGTCGGCGTAGCCGCATTCACAGACGTGATCGCCCACCCCAGGAAGAAAAAGAGCCATATCCGCGACCGCCATTCGCAGTCGGTTTGTCGTCGGGGCGCTCGCGCTGAAAGGGCCGTATTTGGCACACCAAGAATCTCTCGGCTCTTTCATACCGCACGATGCCGTCCAAAGGGCTACCTGAAATCAACCTTGTAACATACTGAAATTGAATACGTTATCAGAACTCAAAGGGCCTTTCTATTCGACCTGCTGTACCACAATGGAGTCGCTGCCCCAAGTTGGTGTTGGTTCAACGCCGTGCGAGTCCTATCTGGGATCAAAGAAGGGCTTCGTTCTCAGCTCTATGGGGACCTCAACTTCTCTGCTCTTCTACAGCGTAGATTCCGGGTCCGTCACGGACAAGTGCCGGTTAGACTTGAGCTTCCGTTCCGCTTACTGCAGGGCCGGGCTGCCGCCCGCGCCAGCGACACATCCCGCGCCGGCAAGGTTGTACTGAATGACGCCGGTTTGGCTGGAGCAGAACTGACGTTGACCCGTGGTGCCCACCGTGGAAGGCGTTCCCGCGGAAGTATAGGTATCGTTCAGACCGTCGGCGCCTTTGACTGGTGCGTAGGTGAACGTATACCCGCTCTTGGCCCCAGCTGCCAGGACGTTGTCAATGATGCTTTTCCCGCCTGCGCAAATTGCGCCGGTGTTTAATTCCAGAAGCGAGGCAGAAAATCCAGTCGCCGGGCAAGACGCGGCGTAGTTCACTTCACCGGTGTTGATGGTGCGAACCGAACCCACTGCCGACGCTTCGTTGGCGGCCATCTTCGACTTGATCAGGTTAGGGATGGCGATAGCCGCAATGATGAGAATGATCGCCACGACGATCAAAAGCTCGATAAGAGAGAAACCCCTTTGCTTTCTCATGTACTACATGCTTTCTACTATAGATCTAATAAATAGCCCCCTGAAGATAGTGCACGACGCTGGCCAAATAGCACCGTCAATGCGGAGAGCTGCCAAAGTCCTACGTAGTGGAGCACAAGTGCTTGTGAATGGTGCCCTTAAGTGTCACTTCGCCAAGAAACGGCGGCTAAAGGGATCAGGGAAACGTCGGTGTCGATTAGCCGCGCCGAAGCGGGGTTGTCTCGGCGCGGTTCACTGGCTTGTCTGGACGTAGGACAACGTGTTCTCGCCAGGGAGTTCAGCACTCAAAAGTTTTTGAGCCAGTGGTTGAGTACCGTGAGGTATTGCTCCTGTGGATTTGTTCCCCAATGCAGGCCCATCCCACGGCGGGGATTGACGTGGATTACTTTGGCGAGCGTCTCGAAAAGTTTCTCGTCCTTCCGCAGCCTAATCTTCACGTGCATTCCCGGAGCCAGCGGATGCAGTGTATCTATATAACACCCAGTTTGGCTTACGTCCGATAAACGCCCGCTCAGTTCGTTGGAATCGAAGGGTTCACTCACATCTGCAACAAGGGACAGTGCAAATCGCGGTGAAACACGTCGCTCGGTCATTATGTCTGTCATCTCAGGCTCCTAGCAGTATGCTGCCCTGAGAGACAAACTAGGTCGTCGAGCGCTGCCTGAGCGGCGAGCGTCGCGGTCGGAGAGATGCCCCTGCAATAATTGTCGTGTTAATCCGTCTTCGGAGCAAGTACCAAAATAGTACCGTCGCAGGTAGCGCGCACAATGGAAACGCGTTCCGGTCTATCGACGATCTAACGCGGCGGTATCAGCGGTGGGCCGATCTGGATGTTCACCGACAGAGCTTTACTCAAAAAAAGTCTATTACGAAAGTAATAGACTACCTTCGAGCCTCGAGAATTGTCCGCCGCCTTGCAGTCTCCTAGGCCCTTTCCCGATTCGGTTTAAACCGGTTCCAATCTGAGTTTGAAACCCATTTTGAGCACGCTTTGCAACTCCCAAATTTCGCCAAATATTTGTAAATAAGCCAGTTATCGTCACGACGCGCCTGTGCCGGCGTTGGCAATCTTCCTGCATTACCCCGGTCGTGGGCGCGTTTCGAATGGCGAGTTGTTACGAAGAAGACGAAGCAAGAGGAAGGGGCTTGCTCGTTACTTTCAACAATTTGTTCCCAACCTGCCTCTGAGGGGAGCCAGGGTGGATGACCAAACGCGTCAGTGTGAAAACGACACTGGCAACGAAACGCGCCTTTCTGGGCCCCCGTTCCCAAGCGGGGGCCCTTTTTCTTATCCGTAAACCTTTATTTTTGCCAGCGCGTCTATTTACCTTCTGAACCTCTACATTCAGCTTAACTAGCCATGCGGCGTCGAGACGTACGTCTCGATCGAGCGGATTGAACCGCAAGTGTCGATGCGTAGCCCAAAGCAAGTGCTAGCCTGATGCGACCAATTTCTGTGGCGTGAGTCCAAGCTTACGGAGCGGCCGGCCTTGTAACACGAAATTCAATTCGAAATAAATAGCCGAACCGAGGAGTAAGTTCTGGCCCAACGTTTTGCGAGGGCCCAGACTGGACGTTAGAGACACCAACGAGAATCTGGTCCTTCCTCTATTCACCGGCCAGTTACTACGAATCAAGCTTAATCTGCCCAGGGTTCTCAGCAACGATCTCCGCTGCTCCTCGATACTCCGCTATCTTGCCGGTCGCGCATATGCGCTTCCCTTTGTAGTCGCTTTCCGGTGTGCCAAACTCACCGCGACTACTTCCCCAGATCAGGATCGTGAAAACTGGATTCGGGTAGGGCTTGTCCAGGTTGAGGCAGGTGGGTTGACCATTGGTCGAAGCGGCGTCATGCGTGCTGACCACCTCGCCGCACACCGTCGCCACTTCACCTACGTGCTCCCTCGCCTCGCTCGCGGTCACTCTCTTCTGCGCGAGTGCTGGTTGCGCGAGCATCCTGACCGATAACAGCAGCACTGCGGTTCGAACCTTGAGCATATTTGCCTTCTACAGAGCTTCCACCATGCGTCCGCAAAACCCCGCATGTCCATTACTGGACGAAGCAGGTCGTGGGTATGCGCACATATTCGATTTCGGGAGGGCCATCAACCCCCCAGACGATATGCACGTTGCCGCTCTTGTCGATGGTCATTTGCAATTCGTAGTTAAAGGTGAAGTTGGAGATAGTTAGGGGGGCGGAGAACGTGACGCCGCCATCCGTCGAGCGCTGATATTGGACGATACCCTGGTTGCCTGTACCCACGACGGTTAGGTTATCGCATGAATCGACGACTACTAAGGGGCCGAGCACAAATGTGGACGGCGCCGGAGAGAAGGTCGCGCCCCCATCGGTGGAGCTGGCAAATGATTCTCCAGACGCGGTTTCCCACACGATGTAAATCGTGCCGTTCGTACTGACTGTGACTTGCGGCGCCAGTGGGCTCGGATTTGTTGGGATGCTGACGGGTGCCGAGAAATTGATTCCCTCATTTGTCGAGCGGCTGAAATACAGGGAAGCGCCGTCGGCGTCCCATGCGACGATCACGTTTCCGCTGGAATCTACGAACGCCGAAGGCGTCTGGTTGCAGGATCCGGCGCCTGCGGAGACGTTGACTGCGGGCGTAAACGTGGCTCCGTCCGTTGAGGAACTGGACAGGATGGAGCAATTCGTCATCGTCACGACCTGCGTCCAGAAAAGATAAAGTTGCCCCTGAGGTCCCGCCTCCACGATCAGGTCCATCGGATTGCCAACGGCAGTCCAGATCGTAGTGGGGGTGGAGAAGTTCACGCCATCCGAGGAAGTCACCGCAAGAAGGTTGGACGTTGTTTCGTCGAACCAGATGATGGAGATATTTCCACCGGGGGCCACAACCAACTGCGCCGAGGTTGCACCGCCGGGATTCACCTCCGGCGAAAAAGTCATCCCGCCATCTGTGGAACGGCTGAAAAAGCTGTTTGGGACGGTCCCTGTTTCCGTGAGCTCACGATGCCAGAGGAGGTTGATGTTGCCGTTTCCATCCACGCCCATTTGAATGCCGTTGCCGTCCGCTGTGTCCTGCATATTGCTCGGAATCGTTAAGGGGGCAGAGAATGTGAGGCCTGCATTGGTGGAACGCACGAACTCCGGTCCGCCAGTATTGATCCAGGCCACGTCAACATTTCCCGCAGGATCCGTGGCGATCATAGGGATTCCAAAGCCTGTATCGACCGATGCCTCCCCGAGGTCTAGCGGCGAAGACGGCGTCGGGACGGGAGGCGCTGTCAGTGTGATGGTGGCCGTGGCAGTCGCGGTACTATTTGTTACGGACGTTGCGGTGAGCAGGACGGTTCCTATATTCGCGGCCCTCGGGGACGACGTGTAAATGACCATCGCGCCGGAGGCGCTCGACGTGGGCGACACGGCTCCGCACGCCGCTCCGCTGCAATTTGCACCGGCGACAGACCAGGTCACGCCTTTGTTTTGGGAATCGTTTTGAACAGTGGCCGTAAAATACTGCGTAACGCCTCCTGTCGCTAGGCTGGCCGTCATCGGTGACACGCTCACCGTGATCGCGGGCCCTGGGGTGATCGTGATGGCAGCGGAGGCGAATTTGGTGGAGTCCGAGACTGAAGTCGCTGTCAGAGTGACCGTGCCCGAGGGAAGTGCAGTCGGCGCTGAGTAGATAACTGTTGCACCTGAAGCGCTAGAAGTTGGGGCGATACTGCCGCACGTCGCGCCAGAGCAGCTTGAGCCCGAGAGCGCCCAAGTAACACCTTTGCTCGCGCTGTCGTTCATCACGGTCGCAGTGAAATTCGCCTGCTGCCCTACCTGCACAGAAGCTGATGACGGGGAGACGGAGACGGAAATCGGCGTGGGCGGCGGCGCTGAGGTTTGAGCATTTAAGACACCGAGGAGATTGAAGGCCGTGTCGTACACACGGAAGTCATTCGTTGAGGTCTCGTACAGACCGACATATTGAACCGATTGACCCGCGATTGTTCCGGCGACGTTGAAAGTGGCCCCGACGACGGTACCGCTCAGAGTAAATGGCGTGCCGTTGGCTGTGCCGGTGACGCTCAGATTGTAATTACTCTGGCTGATGGTCGCCGTGACCGCATTGGTCGTGGATCCGTTTGCTAACATCCCCGCGAAGGTCCCGGAAAATGGCTGTATGACCGCGCCGGTTAGCGTTCCGCTGTCCATTTGGAACCCGCAGGCGGCCGGAGTCGTATAGGTGCCGCTGGTGATCTGCGTTCCGTTTGAGGAGATCGTCGCCGTGCCGGTTGAAGTGCCAGTCCCAAGGGAACCCGATTCGGTCAGTGTGAAGGAGAGCGTCTGACCGGTGACTGTGGCTTGGATCGAATCGTTGCCGAGGGCACCGTTGTCGCATTCCCCGCCCAAACCCGTGTACGTCTCCGGCACACCTTGGATGAGAACGACGCTGGACTTCGCTGCTAGAACATTCGAGCCGCTTTGAGTAAGGTTGGTTTCGATTAAAACACCGGTCCCGCCATCCGCTGATTGCGCGACTACCTGCCATTGGCCTTGGATGGTCACAGGTGTCGCAGTCGGCGTCCTCAGCACTGGCGCTGGAGTGCCGACGGAACCGCCGCCGCATCCTCCAACGAGGAGGATGGCGCCAAGGAGGCCGAGGGTGGGTCCTAGAGGAGCCCCAGGGATTCCGGAATCGAGCTTCATATTGCCTCAAGGACAATAGAGGCGCAGATTGTAACACTCCTAGTTAAGTACAGTTCAATTATTGAATATCTCGTTGCCAAAGCTCAGGAATCACTGGGCGGGGGAGCCTCATACCCGTTGACGCATACGGGCCATCGAAACTCTACTCCTACCCCGAAAGCACCTGTTGGAGACTTGCTAGGTACCACGCGTACGACTCGTCCCGTGCAGCGCCATTGCGCTGAGGGCATTCCCGCGACTTCTTCTGGCATGTTCACCACAAGATCAACCGCTGCACGCGCGCTGAGTGAAAGGTCTGTAGCAAAGAAGATTCCTCGCTTAGAGATATCTTCCGATTCAGTCTTTTGCTCCGAATTAATGGCCCTGCGAGCACGAACACGAGTAGAGGTTCGAAGACTGCAGCGGTAAGCCGAGCGGCGGTCACGAACCAAAGGAATCACCGATCCTCTTCCCCAACCAAGACCGCAGATGCACTGTCTGAAGGAAGAAGTGCTCAACGAAATCTGACTATGGGAGACGAGCCAGAACGGCTCGCCTCCCTTTTTCCCTTTTCGGGAACCGGCGGGCCCGCTGGAGGTCGGCACCCGGTCGTGTCTGGCAGTAAGATCGGATGTCTTCAAGTCTTTGGGAAGGCTCAAATAGGTACCGCTTCGTTTGGCGCGCACGGCAGAACTCCAGTGCCAATGCGCTGCCCGATCGCCTTCGCAATTCTCGACACCGCGACTACAAATAAGAACTTCCTAATGTATTTTGTTGAAGTAAATGTCCTAGTCGATAACACACAGCCTATGTTTTGCCTTGACCGGTCGGGGCGTGGTGATACCTTCGTGTAGTCATCGAATTGGAACAGACAAATGGACACAGTTAAGCCAGATTTGATTATGATGAAACAGGAAAGTCTTCAACTCGAGAGCGCGCTTGAAAAGAACCTTGAGGCCAAGATCGCTTTAAGGTTGGAACCGACTGGGACCAAATGGCAGTCAATCGCAATCACCAACTGCACAACTTCGGCACATACGCTCAGGGACCTAATCGGAGAGATGGGCTTCGGATTCTACCGACAGCATTCGCTCATCGCGGGCATCGCGGGCGCGGGCCTCTCAGTCGATTTATTCGGCGGCTCGACGGCCGACATCGTAATTCATTCCCTGGCTTCGAAGCAGAGCCGCATCATCATTGAGGTCAAGAAGAGCTCAGCCTTCGCGAACAAGGGACGTCACGAGTCACAGATTCTTCGATATTTCTTTTACCTCCTAGCCACCACCGAGCAAAAACCAAAAGGGAAACAGGACATCTATAGAGCAGTTCTTCTGGCGGCGCCATCATCATGGTTTGAGAGTAATTCGAAAGAAGGAGGGGAACTCTGGAGGCAGTTCTTGAAGGACTACGGCCCCATTGCTGGGACTTTCCACATTGCATTGGGTGAGATTCGAACCGATGATCTGATGGCAGATTAGATCCATAGTCGGATGTCGCGCTACGACGTGCGGGTCCGATTGACCATTCGGGCGGCCATCAGAGTGTGTACTGAAATGAGGGATCGTGCCGAACGAGTTTAAGCGCCCCCTCCCTTCGCGGTTTCGTCCGCGTCGTCTTCGTAGATCAGATGAAACCTTGCATAAAGAGATTCCATTTGGCAATACGGGCACGTCAGCTTTTTTTCTCCAAGGTCTGGCTTGGCGTCCGTTCCAAACGAATCGCGGTACGCTTCTTCAACAGCCTTCTCGTCAATCTTGGTGTGAGCGAATCTGTGATTGCAGTGAGGGCAAACCAGCAACCATTTGGCCATTTAAACACCGGTGCCGACAGATTTTGAGTATACGCGCATCAATTAAAGAATAGGTACCCACTTTTGTTAGATATCTTCGCCGCCCTTTCAGCCTGGTGGACTCGCTTCCTGATTCTCTTTCTGCAAACGCTACGGTTCGCTCCCGAATTGCCACGGCGAGCCAGTCCAAAGGTTCTAGGAAGCATTCAGTTTGATGATTCCCGAACCCACGATATTGGCGGACATGCTGAATTGCCTTCACGTCAGCAGGCGCGCCGAGCTGCTGATCTCTTGGGTCCAATACTCTGGTGCCCGGCGTTCAGTTGAGATAGATTTCCACAGCGCCGGAGATGCTCACGTTTCCTCAGCTATTCTTGGCTCAGTTTTCCGGTTTTTGGGTCAGCAGTGAAATACGAGCGGCTGCGCATCATTCACCAAATGGAAAGGGACAGCCCCGACCTGGACCGCGCTGTCCCTTTTTTCGCACGAATTGTCTTGATGACCATAGAAAGCCTACTCCGGCGTTTCACACCATGTCTGTCCCGAATTGGACAATCCGGGCCGAAAAGCAAGGGAGCAATGCAGATTTCTGCACAAGGGCTCCGCGGCTTTCGTGTGCAAAACAAGACACCACAAGTGTTTTCAATGAGACTATAATCACTCTGCCGCAAGAACCCTCTCCGTTTTGTCTTGCCCGCTCGCCCCTTTCAGAAAGTACGAAAGCGATGCTGTCCGTGTTAGGTCGACGGCTTACGATGCGCTTCGATCTCGAGGTGGCCATGCTCCCAAATCCATATTGATTTCAAAGCCGAGCAGGCCGTTCTCTTGGGACAGTCCGTGGGCATTCTGCTTCAGGATAGCAGGCCATTCTTTTTTACTGCGAAACGATTGACCATTTCGTTTTATGTATCGTTGGATGAAAGGTGGGCAAATCTCTGTGAACGATACTTTACCGTACGGACACATCAGCAATCTCCGTCGAAGTCAACGTCTGAGTTTAGGCTTTGAGGTTGTGGTTACTGCGCGGAGGGAAAATGGGAAGGCCTCTTCGGAGGAGACCAAGACGCTCGTTGTCAGCTCACGTGGTGCATTGCTACTTCTCCGCACCGGGGTCGCGATCGGGGAAGTGCTGACCATCAGGAACGTACAGACACAAGAAGAACTTTCTTGTCGGGTATCTGATCTCGAATCCAGCAGCCAGCTGGGGATGATGGAGGTAGGGATTGAGTTTATCACGAACGCTCCGAGTTTCTGGCGCGTCTCCTTCCCCCCAGCGGATTGGACTCTCCGTAGTCCCGAGGCGAAAGGTTTCAGACCACAAATTGCCGCGCCCGTCGTGCCCGTAGTGGCCAAGAAGACAATCAGGTGACATCAACGCGTAGACTCCATCGCGAACCGAATGCTGCCTTACCGTACACTAAGACTTGTCGAGGGCCACAGTCTGCTACGGCAGGTGGAAGTGGTGAGATCGCGAACGGGAAGATCTACCTGAAAGCCTGCAAGCAAGCAGAAATCGCAATGCATACACACTGCCGCTGGAGAAAAGGGTATGGCGCCCCCGCTGTAGAGAGCGGTATTGCGGACGCATCGGGTGATGAGGAGATCGTGAAGAATGTCACAACCAATGGTCTCAGCTTGCTGAAAGAGTGAGACGCGAAGGTTACGGTGCCGTTATTCCGTTATGATGCATGGTGCGGGTCTTGGATTGAGTGAATAAAAAGCTCTAAGATGTTAGATCAACTATGAAGGTGGCTAAGCAAATCGTGTTTCGGTACGACGGAGATCCCACTACAGAAGAGATCGATTTGGATATGGACGGCGACAAATCGGCTCCAAAGCGGGGTTCTCTTATTGAGCGCAAAGGAGAGCGATGGAAGGTAACCTGACCTTGCCCCACTGATTTAGTCCAGCCAAAGCGTAGCTTCTCCGAGTATAAAAAGAGAGGAGAAGCGACATGCGGAAGAGTCGGTTTAACGAAGAACAGATTGTGGCGGTATTGAAGGA
>Ga0187871_10000443_pt1 | contig 39731 bp, 40 predicted proteins | sample June2016WEW_16_1_FD_132988 | JGI IMG/M metagenome (GOLD analysis project Ga0187871, IMG submission 132988) | Peatland microbial communities from SPRUCE experiment site at the Marcell Experimental Forest, Minnesota, USA - June2016WEW_16_10 | ecosystem: Environmental > Terrestrial > Soil >...
CGGGATCTTGCCGCCAAGTTTCTGGAACTTGCCGGGATCTTTCAAGAAATCGACGATTTCGACTACTTCTTGCTTCGCCTCTTCGACGCCCGCGACATCCGCAAACGTGACGTTGACTTGATCTTCGCCGAGCAGGCGCGCGCGGCTCTTGCCGAACGACATTGCACCGCGGCCGCCGGACGCACCTTGCATCTGGCGCATGAAATAGGCCCAGAACCCAATGAGTATCAGTATCGGGAATGCCGAGATCAGTAATTGCACGAGCACCGATTGCTGCTTGGGCGGTTCGCCGCGAAATTTCACGCCCTGCGACTGAAGCAGACCAATCAGCGCGCCGTTGCCGGTTTCCGGGTTGTAAGTCACGAACGAATCGCCCGAACGGCGCTTACCCTCGATGATTTCGCCCTTGAGCGTCACCGACTCGATATTGCTGCTCTTCACCTCGGTCAAGAATTGCGAATAATCGATGGTCGCCGGCTGGCCTGAGCGCATGCCAAATTGGCTGAAAATCGCAAGCAGAATGACCGCAAGCGCGACCCAAAGAAGGATTTGTTTCGTCAGATCGTTCAAGTTTCACCTACAGTCGTCTACAAAATACGACAAAAAAGCCTGACGGGCGTTCCCGACGTTACACCATCCCAAACTGCCGCGCCAACAGATAGATCTCGGGACTGCGGGTTCGTGACGCCTTTGGCTTTTTCGTGACCACCCTGCCATAACGCCTGCGCACGTCCCTGATGATCTGATCAAAACCTTCGCCTTGAAACAATTTCACCAATAAATCACCCCCCGGCGCCAGCACGCGGTCGGCAAATTCGAGCGCCAACTCCGCCAGATACATCGATCTCGGCTGGTCCACCGCATCGATTCCAGCCATGTTGGGGGCCATATCGGACAAAACAAGGTCGACCTTGGCATTGCCGACGCGATTCAGGACCTGTTCCAGCACCGCCGCTTCGCGAAAATCTCCCTGGACGAATTCGACGCCCGGGATCGCGTCCATCGGCAGGATGTCGGTCGCGACGATGCGACTGGTGTTGCCCAAAATGCGTGCCGCGTACTGGCTCCAACTGCCGGGCGCTGCGCCCAGATCGACGCAGCGGATGCCGGGCCGCAACAGACGCTCGCGCCGCTGGATCTCCTCGAGCTTGAAAACGGCGCGCGAGCGCCAGCCCTCGCGCTGCGCCCGCTTGACGAACTCGTCGTTCGCATGCTCGGCCAGCCAGCGGGCGCTACTCTTGGAACGTTTGGGCATTGGATCTCTCGCGCGTACTTTATACTGCCGCCATGCCGCTCAGCGAAAAACAAAAAAAGCATCTGCGCCGTTTGGCCCATTCGCTGCAACCGATCGTCATGCTCGGCAACGCCGGCCTGACCGACGCGGTCGCGAACGAGTTGGAGCGCGCGCTGAGCGATCATGAACTGGTCAAGGTCAGCGCCCGCGTCAGCGATCGAGATGGCCGCAACGAAGTATTGGCAGCGCTCGCGACGCGCACGACGAGCGAACTCGTGCAGCGCGTCGGACACGTCGGCGTGTTCTACCGCCCGCGCAAAGCGTTATCGAAAATCATTCTTCCAGACTAGCCACAACGTGGCGGCGCAGGCAATGCCGTAGAGCAGCGCCGAAACCCCGTGCCAGGCGCCAAAGCTCAGACCAAGGCTCGCACCGCTGAGGCGCGCCTGCGCCATGAACGGCCGCAGCCCCCATTCATTGAGCGCGAGCAGCGCGGCGGCCGCGTACAGAGCCATCAATTTGGCTCGGCCGGGAAGCAGCAAGCCGAGCACCGCGGCCGCTACCGCGAGATAGGTCTCGATGCTGAATATCCGACCCGCGAGTTGCCCGGCGAGCGGCCGGTCGGGCAGAACGTGAAACAGCGTCGGCGCGACGATCAGGCCCGACGACCACAAGCTGCCGACGGTAAGCACCAAAAGCACGCGAAACGCGTTCTGAAGCCGCTTCACACGTAGCGCACGGAGACGATTTCGTAGCTACGCGTACCGCCCGGTGTGGTCACGTCGACGACGTCGCCTTCGGACTTGCCGATCAGTGCGCGCGCGATCGGCGAGGAGACCGACAGCAGGCCGTGCTTGATGTCGGCCTCGTCATCGCCGACCAGCTGATACCGGACCTTGCCGCCGCCGTCTTGGTCCTCCAGCTCGATCGTCGCGCCAAACACGACGCGCCCGCTCGCGACCAGCCTCGTCACGTCGATGATTTCGGAACTCGACAGCCGGTGTTCGATCTCGTTGATCCGCCCCTCGATGAAGCTCTGCTGCTCGCGCGCCGCGTGATACTCGGCGTTCTCGCTCAAATCGCCATGCGCGCGCGCCTCCGCAATCGCCTTGATGACCGTCGGGCGATCATGGCTCTTGAGTTTTTTCAACTCCTCACGGAGCCGCTCGGCACCGCGCAGGGTCATCGGAGTTCGCTTCACGCCAGCAATTCCTTATGCAAATCTTGGAGCCGATTCACTTCACTGTCACCGAGATGATCGAGCGCATCGCAAGTGGCGCGCGCGGCCGCCACCGTCGTGTAGTAAGTCACCCTGCGCGCAACCGCTTCGCGCCGGATGGAGCGCGACTCGCGCACCGCCTGCTTGCCTTCGGTCGTATTCACGATTAGCGCGATTTCGTCATTCTTGATCATGTCGACCACGTGCGGCCGGCCTTCCCGCACTTTGTTCACGCGCCGACAGATGATGCCAGACTCTCCAAGACTTTGCGCAGTGCCGCCGGTCGCGGCGAGTTCGAAGCCGCGTTCGATCAGCATCCGGGCGAGCGGCACGGCCGCAGGCTTGTCTCTATCGCGGACGCTGATGAAGCATAGGCCGCGCGTCGGCAATACGACGCCGGAGGCTGCCTGTGCCTTGGCGTAGGCTTCACCGAACGTATGCCCGGTGCCCATGACCTCGCCCGTAGACTTCATTTCCGGACCCAAAATCGGGTCGGCCTCGGGAAATTTGATGAATGGGAATACCGCTTCTTTGACCGAGAAATAGGGCGGAATGCGCTCCTGGATGCGGCCTTGCATGGCCAGCGTCTTGCCGGTCATGACCCGGGCCGCCACTTTGGCGAGCTGAACGCCGGTCGCCTTGGAAACGAAGGGCACGGTTCGCGAGGCGCGCGGATTGACCTCGAGGATATAGATGACGCCGCTTTGAATCGCGAATTGAATGTTCATCAATCCGACCACGTTCAAGGCTTTGGCGAGTTTGCGGGTCTGCGCACGCAGCTCATCCTGGATCTCCTTGGTCAGCGTGTTCGGCGGCAGAGAACAGCCCGAATCCCCGGAATGGACCCCCGCTTGCTCGATATGCTCCATGATGCCGCCGATCAGCACGTCCTCCCCGTCGCTGACCGCATCGACGTCGACCTCGATCGCGAGATCGAGAAAACGATCCAGCAGCACCGGACTGTCGTTCGATACTTTGACCGCGTCGAGCATGTATTGGCGCAAGTCGTCTTCGTTGAAGACGACTTCCATGGCGCGGCCGCCGAGCACGTAACTCGGGCGCACGATCAGCGGAAAACCAACGTCGCGCGCCAGCAGCACGGCTTGCTCCTCGGTGCGCGCGGTCGCGTTGGCCGGTTGTTTGAGCTTCAAGGTCGCCACCAATTTCTGAAAGCGCTCGCGGTCTTCGGCGACGTCGATGCTATCGGGTGTCGTGCCGATGATCGGTCCGCCGGCCGCGGCGATTGCACGCGAGAGCTTCAATGGCGTTTGGCCGCCGAATTGCACGATCACGCCCTCGGGCTTCTCTTTCTCGATGATCTCCATGACGTCTTCGAACGTCAGCGGTTCGAAATACAAGCGATCGGAGGTATCGTAGTCGGTGGATACGGTCTCCGGATTGCAGTTGATCATGATCGTCTCGAAGCCATCTTCGCGCAGCGCCATGGCCGCGTGCACGCAGCAATAATCGAACTCTATACCTTGACCTATTCTATTAGGTCCTCCTCCTAATATCATGATTTTACGACGATTAGTTGGATTAGATTCACACTCCTCTTCATAGGTCGAATAGAGGTATGCCGTTGCCGTCGCGAATTCCGCGGCACAGGTATCGACGCGCTTATAGACCGGATGAATGCCGAGCTTGCGGCGCTTGGCGCGCACGCTCGCATCGTCGCGCCCGGTCAGTTTGGCGATCCTCGAATCCGCGAATCCCTTGCGTTTGAGCGCACGCATGCGCGCGTAGTCGAGGCCGTCGAAGCCCTGCTCGCGCACCTGCGCTTCCTCGGCCAGCAGGTCCTCGATCTGCGCGAGGTACCACGGATCGATGCCCGTTGCCTCGAACACTTGCGCGCGGCTCCATCCGGCGCGAAACGCATCGGCGACATAGAGAATCCGGTTCGGGCCCGGCCAGCGCAATTCATAGGCCAACTGGGTCGCCGCCTCCTCGCTGAGCGGCAGCGTGACCTGCTCGTTGAATCCGTCAAAGCCGGTCTCGAGGCTGCGCAGCGCCTTTTGCATGGATTCCTGGAAGGTGCGGCCGATCGCCATCGCTTCGCCCACGGATTTCATCTGCGTCGTGAGGCGGGTGTTCGCGCCAGGGAACTTCTCGAACGTAAAGCGCGGTATCTTGGTCACGACATAGTCGATGGTCGGCTCGAACGCCGCCGGCGTGGCGCCGCCCGTAATGTCGTTTTTCAATTCATCGAGCGTATAGCCGATCGCCAATTTGGCGGCGACTTTCGCGATCGGGAAGCCGGTCGCCTTCGAAGCGAGCGCCGAGGAGCGCGATACGCGAGGATTCATTTCGATGACGAGTACGCGGCCGTCGTCGGGATTGACCGCAAACTGGACGTTCGATCCGCCGGTGTCGACTCCGATCTTGCGCAGCACTGCGATCGAGGCATCGCGCAGCCGCTGGTACTCCTTGTCGGTCAGCGTCTGAGCCGGCGCAACCGTGATCGAGTCACCCGTGTGCACACCCATCGGATCGATGTTCTCGATCGTGCAGATAATGATGCAGTTGTCATTGCGGTCGCGGACCACTTCCAGCTCAAATTCCTTCCAGCCGACGACCGACTCCTCGAGCAGCACTTCGTTGGTCGGAGAGGCATCGAGTCCGCGACCTACGATCGCCTCGAACTCTTCGCGGTTGTAGGCGATACCGCCGCCGCTCCCGCCGAGCGTGAAGGAAGGGCGCACCACGGTCGGAAAGCCGATCTCCGATTGCACTGCGAGCGCCTCCTCCATGCTGTGAGCGATTCGCGCCCGCGCAGTCGCCAGACCGATCTCGGACATCGCACGGCGAAACAGCTCACGATCCTCCGCCATGTCGATCGAGCGCTTCGTCGCCCCGATCATTTCGACATTGAATTTCTCGAGCACTCCCTCTCGGGCCAGATCGAGTGCCGTGTTGAGCGCGGTCTGACCGCCCATGGTCGGGAGCAAGGCCTGCGGCCGTTCTTTCTCGATGATCCGCGCGATCGTGCGCCAGTTGATCGGTTCGATGTAAACGGCGTCCGCCATTTCCGGATCGGTCATGATCGTCGCGGGATTCGAGTTCACCAAGATGACTCGATAACCCTCTTCTTTCAATGCCTTACAAGCTTGTGCTCCGGAATAATCGAACTCGCAGGCCTGGCCGATGATGATGGGCCCCGCGCCGATGATCAGCACACTGTCGATATCGGTTCGTTTCGGCACGGGCTAACTCTCGGCCGATTTTTGTTTGATTTGAACACGAGTCCGCGAGTTGGCTTGTACGCGCTTGACCATCAGATACATGAAATGTTCGAACAGCAATTTCAGTTCGTGCGGACCGGGACTCGCTTCGGGGTGTCCTTGGAAGCTGAAGGCCGGTTTGTCCGTGCGGGCGAGCCCCTGCAAGGTGCCGTCGAACAGCGAGCGATGAGTCGCCCGCAGTGTATTCGGCAGCGTCGACTCATCGACGGCGAAACCATGATTTTGGCTGGAAATGAAGACGCGACCGGAATCGACCTCAAGGACCGGATGATTGGCGCCGTGATGCCCAAACTTCATCTTGATCGTCTTTGCACCGCTCGCGAGTCCCAATAACTGGTGGCCCAAGCAAATTCCGAAGATCGGCAACTCGGTTTCGAGAAACCGCCGGATCGCCTCGATCGCGTAATCGCAAGGCTCCGGATCACCGGGGCCATTGGATAAGAAAATACCATCAGGATTCATTGCAAGCACTTGATCTGCCGTTGTTTGTGCTGGAACCACGGTCATGCGGCAGCCATGCTCGGCAAGGATGCGCAAAATATTGCGCTTGATCCCAAAGTCATAGGCGACCACATGCAGGCGGCTCTGCGGACGCGGCGCCTTGAGCGGCGAATTCCAGATCGGCCCGTCGTTCCATTGGTAGATGCGCTTGGTGGTCACGGCCTTGGCCAAATCCATGCCCTTCAATCCGGGAAATTTCTTCGCGGCGCGGATCGCATTCGCGTCGTCGATGATTTCGCCGGTCATGATGCAGCCGGAAAGAGCACCTTTCTCACGCAACAGTCGCGTGAGCTTGCGCGTATCGATTTCCGCGATTGCGACGACCTTGCAGCGAACCAGGAAGCTCGCCAGAGACTCGGTCGCCCGCCAATTCGAATGCAGCGCCGGCAAATCGCGGATCACGAGTCCCGCCGCATAGATCGCGGCCGATTCGAGATCCTCGGGCGTCGTGCCCGTATTGCCGATATGGGGATACGTGAGCGTCACGATCTGGCGACAGTACGACGGGTCGGTGAGGATCTCCTCGTAACCGGTCATCGCGGTATTGAATACCACTTCACCCGTCGTGTTTCCCTTTGCGCCGACAGAGACGCCTCGAAACACGGTGCCATCTTCGAGAGCTAGCACTGCAGGTGTCGACACTCCGGTTCCTCGCTTTGCGCTACGGAGCTTTCCGTAGATGCGCAAAGCGGGAGGCGCTCGTCAGAACAGCCTCCCGCTTCATGGGTTGAACAGCATTGAAGATTCCGGGCGCGAATATTAACGATGCGCGCGATGCCTGTCTATGCCCTCGCTAGAGTCCGAGCACATCGTCCATGTGATAAAGGCCCGCAGGCCTCCCGATCAGCCATTCGGCTGCCCTGAGTGCACCGCGAGCAAAGTTGAGGCGGTCGGTCGCGCGATGGGTGATTTCGATGCGCTCGCCGTCAGCGGCGAACAAGACCGTGTGTTCGCCGACGATGTCGCCCGCCCGCACGACGGAAAAGCCGATGCTGCCCGTCGCGCGCGGACCCGCCTCGCCATGCCGCTCGTAGACGGCGCTCGCGCTCAAGGTCGTGCCGCGGGCATGGGCCACCGCATCGCCCAGGCTCAAGGCCGTGCCCGAAGGCGCATCCCGCTTCAGCCGGTGATGCGATTCGAGGATCTCCACGTCGTAGCCCGTGCCGAGCGCCCGCGTCGCCAGCGCGGCCAATTTGGTCATGACGTTGACACCGACACTCGTATTGGGCGCCACGAGCACCGCAATGCGCCGGGCTGCCGCCTCCAACAAAGCGACGGTCGCCACGTCCAAGCCGGTCGTGCCGACCACGAGCGGCACACCGGCCGCTGCGCAGGCGTTCGCGTGGAGGCCGACCGCTTGCGGCAAACTGAAATCGACGGCGACCGTGGCCGCAGCGAGCGCTCGTACGGCATCCTGCGTCACGACGACATCGCCGGCGACCATCCCGGGCGGAATTTTGCCGAGACTCACACTGCCCGGCGATGCAACCGCGCCGCTGAGCCGGAATATCGTGCTTTGGTCCAAGGCGCGAATCAGCGCCTGGCCCATGCGCCCCGTCGCACCGAAGATCACCAGCTGGTGCACGGGATGCTCACTCCTAGTCCGCGGCGCCGGTGAAAAATTTCTTTACGCCCTCGAAAAAGGTCTTTTCTCGGGGCTTATGGCTGCCCTGCAACAAAGTGGCCTCGAATTTGCGCAGCAGCTCTTTCTGATCGGCGCCCAAGCCAACCGGAGTCTCGATGACCACGCGACAGAATAAGTCGCCGGCGGAGCCGCCGCGTACCGGTGTAACCCCTTTGTCTCGCATGCGAAAAACCCGCCCCGACTGCGTTTCCGCCGGGATCTTGAGCACGACCCCGCCGTCGAGCGTGGGGACCTCGACCGCACCCCCTAGCGCCGCAGTCGTAAAACTGATCGGAACCTCGCAGGAAAGATTGCTGCCCTCGCGCTCGAAGATCGCATGCTCCCGCACGCGAATCTCGACGTAGAGGTCGCCCGTCGGGCCGCCGTTGCGCCCCACTTCACCCTCGCCCGACAGGCGGATCCGATCGCCCGTGTCGACGCCGGCCGGCACCGTCACCGAGAGGGTTTTTTCTTGACGCACGCGCCCCTGGCCGAAGCAGCTATCGCAAGGATTGCTGATGATCTTGCCGCGTCCCTTGCACCGCGGACACGGTTGCTGAATGGTGAATATGGATTGCTGCACGCGCACTTGGCCATGCCCATTGCAGGTATCGCAGGTCTTCGGTGTGGAACCCTTGGCGGCACCGGTTCCGCCGCAGGTCTTGCACTCCGCGAGTGTCGGAATGTGGATTTCGGTCTTGGTGCCGAACACCGCCTGCTCGAGATCCAACTCGAGCTCGTAGCGCAGGTCCGCGCCGCGAAACACTTGCGAGCGGCCGCGTCCGCCGCCGGAGAAAATATCGCCGAACATCTCCCCGAAGATGTCGCCGAAGGCGTCGCCCGCACTGAAGCCGCCGCCGCGCCCACCTTGCAGCCCTGCATGCCCGAACTGGTCGTAGGCGGCACGCTTCTGCGGGTCCGTGAGAACTTCGTAGGCCTCCTTGGCCTCTTTGAAATGGTGTTCCGCATCAGGATCGTCAGGATTGCGATCAGGATGGTGCTTCATCGCGAGCCGCCGATAGGCTTTCTTGATCTCAGCCTCCGAGGCGTTTCGGGGCAGATCCAGGAGCTTGTAGTAATCCTGCTTCGACATTACTCATCCATAAAAAAACACCGCCGGCACCTCGAAGCGCCGGCGGTAGATTAGGGACTCGATCGATCAAGCCTCAACTAAAAGGCCTCAGGCCTTCTTACGATCGCTTTCCTTGACTTCCTCGAATTCTGCATCGAGCACGTCGTCTTTCTTGGCGTCCGCATTCGCGCCTTGGGGCTGCGCGCCGGCGCCCGCTGCGCCCGCCCCACCTGCCGCGGATTGCTCGTAGGTCTTCTGCAGTATAGCCGCCGATGCCTGCTCGAGAGCCTGGGTCTTGCGTTCGATATCGTCCTTGTCGTCGCCGGCCATCGCGGTCTTCACCGCAGCAATCGCCTCGTTGGCAACGCGCTTTTCATCCTCGGAAATCTTATCGCCCAGATCCTTGAGCGCCTTTTCGATCGTGTGCACGCTCGCGTCCGCCTTGTTGCGCGCTCCGACGAGCTCGCGGAACCGCTTGTCATCCTCGGCATGCGCCTCGGCGTCCGCGACCATGCGCTTGATTTCGGATTCCGAGAGTCCGCTCGAGGCTTTGATGACGATGCGCTGTTCCTTGCCGGTCTTTACGTCCTTCGCCGAGACATTCAAAATTCCGTTCGCATCGATGTCGAAGGTGACCTCGATCTGCGGCATGCCGCGCGGCGCCGGCGGGATGTCGGAAAGATCGAATCTTCCGAGCGACTTGTTGTCGGTCGCCCGATCTCGCTCGCCTTGCAGCACGTGGATCGTGACGCCGGTCTGATTGTCGTCGGCCGTCGAGAAAGTCTGCGCGGCCTTGGTCGGAATCGTCGTATTCTTCTCGATGACTTTCGTCATGACGCCGCCGAGCGTCTCTATGCCCAAGGACAGGGGCGTCACGTCGAGCAACAAGACGTCCTTGACGTCTCCCGCAAGCACGCCGCCTTGAATCGCGGCGCCGACCGCGACCGCCTCATCCGGATTGACGTCCTTGCGTGGCTCCTTGCCGAAGAAATCCTTGACCGCTTTTTGCACGAGCGGCATGCGCGTCTGGCCGCCGACGAGAATGACCTCGCCCACGTCTTTCATGGACAGACCCGCGTCCTTGAGCGCGATGCGGCAGGGCTCGATCGTTTTCTGCACCAAATCCTCGACGAGAGACTCGAGCTTGGCTCGCGTCAGTTTCATGTTGAGGTGCTTGGGTCCCGCCGCGTCGGCCGTGATGTACGGCAGATTGATTTCCGTCTGCTGGCTCGAAGACAGTTCGATCTTGGCCTTTTCCGAGGCCTCCTTGAGGCGCTGCATGGCCAAGGGATCGCGGCGCACGTCGATGCCGCTCTCTTTCTTGAATTCGTCCGCGAGATAATTGATGACGCGAAGATCGAAATCCTCGCCGCCCAGGAACGTATCGCCGTTGGTCGACAGCACTTCGAATTGGCGTTCGCCGTCGACTTCCGCGATTTCAATGACCGAGATGTCGAACGTGCCGCCGCCCAAGTCGTAAACCGCAATTTTGCGGTCGCCGGCGTCTTTGTCGAGGCCATACGCGAGCGCGGCCGCAGTCGGCTCATTGATGATGCGCTTGACGTTCAGGCCCGCGATGCGGCCGGCGTCCTTGGTCGCCTGGCGCTGCGAGTCGTTGAAGTACGCGGGCACCGTGATCACGGCCTCGGTAACGGTTTCGCCGAGATAGTCCTCGGCGGTCTTCTTCATTTTCATGAGCACGCGGGCGGAGATCTCTTGGGCCGCCATTTTCTTGCCCTGGACCTCGACCCACGCGTCGCCGTTATCCGCTTTGATGATCTTGTAGGGCACCATTGAGATGTCCTTTTGTACGACCTCGTCGGTGAATTTCCGGCCGATGAGCCGCTTGACGGCGGCCAGCGTGTTCTGCGGGTTCGTGACTGCTTGGCGCTTGGCGGATTGCCCGACCAACACCTCGCCATCCTTCGTAAAGGCAACGATCGAAGGCGTGGTGCGATCACCTTCGCTGTTTTCTATGACCTTGGGCTTGCCGCCCTCCATGATCGAGACGCAAGAATTCGTCGTACCCAGATCAATGCCGATAATCTTTGCCATATGTAAACCCTCTAGGAAATCTTATGCCACTAGCCGTTCAATGGGGTATTTCGCGTGCTTTTCAATCTAGCGGCGCGTTAATTCCCGCCGTTACTCGGAGCCTTGCTGACGATGACCCTGGCGGGGCGCAGTAAGCGCCCATTCAGGGAATAGCCCTTTTGGATGACCGACAAGACGGTGTTGGGCGGCTGATCGGCGCTCTCCTGAGCCACCATGGCCTCGTGCCATTCGGGATCGAACGGCTGCGAGACCGGGTCGATGATTTTGATGCCGGCCTTCTCGAAGGCGCGGTACAACTGGCGCAAGGTCGCCTGTGCGCCCTCGAGCAATGCCGGGCCCGGATTGGCGGCGCCCGCATTGATACCCGCCTCGAGCGCATCGCCGACCGTCACGAGTTCCTGCGCAAAGCGCTCGATCGCAAATTTACGGGCATTATCGATTTCACGCTCGGCGCGCTTGCGGTAATTCTCGAGTTCCGCGACCGCCCGCAAATAGCTGTTCCAATTTTCCTGCGCCTTCGCTTCGGCGGCCGCCAGCGCGCCCTCTGTCGGATCCACACCCGGCTGTAGCCCCGCATTCTCTGGCTGCCCGGCGGCAAAGTTCGTTTCGTTCACGTTTGATCAGTCCCCAAAAATCGCGGCTGCCCGAGCCCTTTCCGCTGGAAGACTTTCATTTGGGGGCTATTTTCGGGCGTTCAAGGCCGAGCCCAATAGTTTTGCGGTCATATCGACGATCGGAATGACCCGCTCGTAGGCCATGCGGGTGGGCCCGATGATCCCCAGCACCCCGACGATTCGATTGCCCTGCATATAGGGCGCCGTGACCACGCTAATGTCGTCGAGAATGCGGTAGCCGGAGTCCTGACCGATGAAAATCTGAATCCCGTCGGCATGCAGGCAGCTGTCCAAGAGCCGCAGCATGTCGTGCTTCTCGTTGAACGCCTCGAACAGGCGGCGCAAACGGTCGACGTTCGAGAGTTCCGCGAAGCCCATGAGGTTCGTCTCGCCGGCGATCACGTATTCGACGCGCTCCTCCGGGTTTTTGTCGAAGACTTTTTGCGCAACCTGAATCGCGTCGAGCATGAGCCGATTCATGTGCTGTTGAGCATCCTTGAGCTGCTCGACCAGCAGCGCGCGCACCTCGGGCAGCGATCGGCCCGCGAACGCCTCGTTCAAATAGGTCGCCGCACGCCGCAGCTCCTCGGGCGCGTACTGGCGATCGAGCTGCACGACGCGGTTCGTCACCTCGTTGTTGTTCATGACCATGATCGCGAGCGCGCGATTCTCCGACAGAGCGATGAATTCGATCTGCGAGAGTGCGACGTAATTTGGATTCGGCAAGGTCACCAGGCCGGCCATATGGGTCACGCTCGAGAGCATCTGCGAGACCGTCTGCACGAGCGACCGGCCATTCGCGGCGTCGCTGACGAGGCGCCGTTCGATATCGACGACCTCGTCATGATCGAGCGGTTTGAGCTTGAGCAGCGTATCGACGAAAAATCGATAACCCTTGTCGGTCGGAACGCGGCCCGCCGAGGTGTGCGGCGACGCAACGAATCCGAGGGACTCCAAGTCCGCCATGACGTTGCGGATCGTCGCCGAGGATAAGCTCAGGCCGGAATCGCGCGACAGGGTCCGCGAGCCCACGGGCTGGCCGTCGCGAATGTAGTTCTCTATCAAGGCCTTCAGGAGCAGCTGCGCCCGCTCGGTAAGAGAGCCTTCGGCCTCGTCTGTCATAGTGCGGTCCATAATACGGGTTTGAACGTAACTAGCGCATCCGTCGAAAGTCAAGAGCGTGACCGGCACGGCGCCCCCATGCTACAAGGAATGCCGCCTATGCCTCACCCTTTCAAGTCCATCGCCCTCGTCGGTAACGCCAAGGACTCCCGCGTCTCCGACTATATGCTGAGCCTTGCCGGACATCTGTTCGGTCGGGGTCTGCGCGCCCTGGTCGATCCGCGCAACGGCTTGGGGTTCCCTAGCGATAGCGTCGTGCAATGCCCCGAAACGGTATTCGCGAGCCGGGCGGATCTCATTATCGCGATCGGCGGGGACGGCACGCTGCTTTATGCCGCCAGCCTGGTCGCCGGGCATCCGGTACCGTTGATCGGCATCAATCGGGGGCGGCTGGGGTTTCTGACCGATGTGAGCCCCAATTCCATGCTTCAGGATGTCGATTCCGTGCTGGAAGGGCGCTATACGGAGGACCGGCGCTCCTTGCTGGCCGCGCGGCTGGAGCGCTATGGGGCGCCCACGGTGCGGGCGCTCGCGCTCAACGACGTCGTCGTCAATAAATGGGAAACCGGCCGCATGCTGGACTTCGAGACCTCGATCAATGGACGTTTCGTCAATTCGCATGGCGGGGATGGGATCGTGATTGCCACGGCCACCGGTTCGACCGCCTATGCGCTGTCTTGCGGTGGGCCGATCGTCTCTCCGGATCTCGACGCCTGGGTACTCGCACCGATCAGCCCGCATACCTTGAGCAACCGCCCGATCGTCGTGCGCGCCGGCAGCCAGATCCACCTGCGCATGTCCGATCGACTGGAATCGCACGCGCAGGTGACCTGCGACGGCGCGGCGCTCGGCGACCTGCGCCACGGCGACAGCCTGTTCGTCGAAGGCTCCGAGGCGCAAATCACGCTGCTGCACCCGCCCGGCTATGATTACTACCGGCTGTTGCGCTCGAAGCTGCACTGGGGCCGAGGCGGCCACGGCGGCGAGAATCGCGACTAGGCCGCCATGCTGAGCCACCTGCAGCTACGTGATTTCGTGATCGTCGAGCGCGCCGAACTGGATTTCGGCGCCGGCCTGACGGCGCTGACCGGGGAGACCGGCGCCGGCAAATCGATCGTCGTCGACGCCTTGTCGATGCTCGCCGGCGGCCGCGCGGGCGCCGACGTCGTGCGCGGCGGCGCGGAGCGTGCCGAAGCGACGGCCGCGTTCACGGCTCTGCCCGCGGACGCCTTGGCATGGCTCGAAGCACAATCCATCGAGCACGAAGGCGAAGTTTTGGTGCGCCGCGCGGTCGGTCTCGACGGCCGCTCGCGCGCCTACATCAACGGCCAGCTCGTGCCACTGCAGGCGCTGCGCGAATTCGTGGAATTACTGCTCGAAATTCACGGCCAGCAGGAATTCCAGCAGTTGGTCAAACGCGACGCGCAGCGCGAACTGCTCGACCGGCATGCAGCCGCGGACGAACTCGTGGGCACGGTCGCCGCAATCTACGCGCGCTATCGCGATTGCCGGCGCGAGTTCGACGCGCTGCAATCGGCCGCCGACAATCGCGAGGCGCGGCTCGACCTACTGCGCTACCAACTCGGGGAGCTCAAGGCTGAGGTCGGCTCCGCGGCCGATATCGGCGAGCTATTTCTCGAGCGCAAGCGCATCTCGGGCCGGGGCCGGTTGGCCGAAGCGGCACGCGCCGCGCTGACGGCCGTCTATGGAGCCGACGGCGACGGCGCTGCGGATAGCCCTAGCGCGCAGGATCTAGTGGCCAAAGCGCAGAGCGCACTGCGCAGCCCCGCGGAGACCGACCCCGGCCTCGCGCAGATCGGCGCGCTGCTCGCCGAGGCCGCGGCCCCGATCCATGAGGCGGCCGATTCGCTGCGCCGGTTTCTCGAGGCATTGGATGTGGATCCGGCGCGTCAGGAGGAAATCGAGCGGCGCGCCGCCGCGCTCGAGACCCTTGCGCGCAAACACCGCTTGGCCGTACAAGAATTGCCGCAACAGCGCCTGCGCCTCGAACAGGAACTCGCGGCGCTGGAAAACGCGGAGGTCAGTGCCGCCGAACTCCTTGCCCTGGTGACGTCGCTGCGGGCCGAATACGGGATAGCCGCGGCGCGACTCAGCAAGGCGCGGCACGCTGCTGCGGCCGACCTCGGCGAGCAAATTACGCGCTTGATGCAGTCGCTCGGTATGCACGGAGGGCAATTTGCAGTCAGCGTGGGCTCGAGCGAGACCGAACCAACGAGCTACGGCAGCGACCAGATTGAATTCTTGGTTGCCGCGAATCCCGGACAATCCCCCAGAAACCTCGCCAAAGTCGCGTCGGGCGGCGAGCTGTCGCGCATCAGTTTGGCGGTGCAGGTGGCGGCAGCGGCCATGACTTCGGCGAAAACCATGATCTTCGACGAGGTCGATTCCGGGATCGGCGGTGCGATCGCCGAAATCGTCGGCCGGCAATTGCGTGAACTTGGGGGTCGCGGCCAAGTGCTCTGCGTGACCCACCTTGCGCAGGTCGCGAGTCAGGCGAATTGTCAGCTACGCGTCACCAAGCGCAGCAGCGGCACGGCCACGCTGACGACCATCGAGCGCTTGAGCGAGGCGGAACGCGTCGACGAAATCGCACGCATGCTGGGCGGCATCGACATCACCGATCAAGCCCGCGCGCACGCGCGCGAGATGCTCGAGCTCGCAATGCCCCGGCAGCCCAAACAAAAGCGCACGCGCGGCGGGGCGGTCTAGCGGCGCCGCGCTCGCCCTAAGCGCTATTTGATGCGCTTTTGATTCGGGCAATTGGGCTTGGCGCAATGCCCATAGAGTATCAGCGCGTGATCGCTGATTTCATACCCCAGCCGCTTGGCGACGGCCTGCTGGCGCTCTTCGATGCCGCCGTCCATGAACTCTTCGACCGCGCCACAGTCCACACAGACGATGTGATCGTGATGCGCGCCATGATTGAGCTCGAAAACCGCGATGCCGCCTTCGAAATGATGTCGGGTTACGAGGCCGGCGGCCTCGAACTGAGTCAACACGCGGTAAACGGTCGCGAGGCCGATGTCTTGGTTTGCGACAAGAAGCTTTTTATAGATATCCTCCGCACTCATGTGGTGGGCCGAGCCCTCCGCAAGAATATCGAGGATCTTGAGCCGTGGCAGGGTCACCTTGAGTCCGGCGTTGCGTAAGTCGGTGCTTTCAGCCGTCGGTGGTTTGAGGCGCTGCGGCATACTGAGCCATCCGGTATGATATGACCACGATTTGGACGGACTGATTATCATTCATTTAAGGGTTGCATACCACATTGACGAACATTTTGGCCCGCTGCCTGCTCGCCTCGAGCTTAACCGTACTCTCGTCGGCATGCGTCTACCGCATTAACATCCAGCAGGGTAACTTTCTGGATCAGGCGGCCGTAAATCAAGTCCAGGCCGGCATGACGCGCAGCCAGGTGCGTTATTTGCTCGGAACGCCGATGGTCACCGACTCGTTCAACAAAGAACAGTGGGACTACATTTATTACCTGAAGAAGGGCCGTAGCGGCCATTTGGATACGCGGCGCGTCACGGTTTATTTCGAGGGCGACAAAGTCGCCAAATTGGACAAGCCGTCCGACGCTGTGGCCGCCAAGCAGGAGGCTTCCGCCGCGGAACTCAAGAACGGCCGAACGTACTAGGGATCTAACGACCGCGACGCGCCCGACTACGCCGAGCCGCCTTCGGATCCACCGCGAGGGGCCGATAGATTTCGACACGATCGCCGTCCATGAGCGGCTGTGTACGAGCCACCGTGCGGCCAAAAATACCCACCGCAGCGTGCGCGCAATCGACGCCCGCAAACGCGACATCGGCCGCCGCCAAATTCAAGGCGTCCGAAACCGTGGCACCCGCTTGCAGCCGATAAACCCTCACAATCTGCCGCACGGCGGCGGCGCGCTGCGCACTGCCGGCCTGCTGCGCTGTGCCCGCGAAAACCACCTCGACGCGCATCAGCATGACGCCAGCAACGGTTGGCTAGCCGTAGATCTTGCGTGCGCGCAGCACGAACGCGTCGACGATCGTGCCGCACAGTGCTGAGAAGGCCGCGTTGAAAGCGGCCGCGGTCAGTGCATTCTTGAATTCGAATTCGATGTGGAAACCGACGCGCGAGCCGCGCTCGGCGATTGCCTCGAAGCGCCAGTTGCCGGTCAAGTTGCGAAACGGCCCTTCGACGAGGTTCATGACGATTTCCGCGTCGGGGGTCAAGCGGTTGCGCGTCGTGAATTCCATGCGCAACACACCGCGCGCGACATTGAGCGAGGCCACCTGTTCGTTTGCGGCGAGCTCCTGGACCTTGGCGCCGACGCACCAGGGCAAGAACTGCGGGTAACTGGCCACGTCGTTGACCAGGCTAAACATTTGCGCGGCCGTAAACGGAACGATCGCACTGCGTTCGACTACTTTCAAGCGCTCCTCCTGCGCGGAGTGAAGCCGCGGGCGGGCCGAATTCTCCGGCAAAAGCGTGGGCGCCACAACGAGCGAATCGGTAGACTCATCGTCCCGTGAAAACCGAAGACAAACTGCCGCCGATCGCCGTCAATCGCAAAGCGCGCTTCGATTACTTCATCGAAGAGAGCTACGAGGCGGGCATTTCCCTGCTCGGGTGGGAGGTCAAGAGCATGCGGGCCGGCAAGGCGCAGATCGCCGAAGCCTATGTCTATTTGAAAAACGGCGAGGCATACCTCTTCGGCGCGCACATCAGCGCGCTCAATTCGGCATCGACCCATGTCGACACCGACCCGACCCGCACGCGTAAGCTGCTGCTCAATCGCCGCCAACTCGATCATTTGCTCGGCGCAGTCGAGCGGCGCGGGTACACCTTGGTGCCGCTGGAACTCTATTGGAAGGAGGGCCGAGCCAAGCTCCAGGTCGGCTTGGCGAAGGGCAAGAAACAGCATGACAAACGCGCGACCGACAAGGACCGCGATTGGCAACGGGACAAGGGCCGGATCATGAAGGCGTTCAGGCGCTGACGCGCCCCATTTGGAACAACCGCGCCGAACGCGTACACTGGTGGCTCTCTTGGGGCCGACCGGTTTCGACATGGGTTGCGAAACTCCAGGGGCGTACCGAGGTGCAGGTTACCTCGTAAAACTGACTTGCAAACTTATAGTTGCCAACGAAGACAACTACGCTCTAGCTGCCTAATCGCAGCTGAACCCTGACCGGCCTGTGCTGATGCGAACGGTTCAGGGGTAGCGCTCATCAGCTAGTGGGACACACGGGTCCGGGGTGTGTCTTGCGAATCGCCACCGGGCTGGCTGCACGCTTTCCCTGCCCGTCGGGTTAGCGAGCGGTGAGAACAATAGACGCGGCTACGTACGTAGATCTTGGAACGTAGGACTTATGGACGGGGGTTCGATTCCCCCCGGCTCCACCATTTAAGTCGTCCGATAACATCCGATAAGGTCCGAGGACTTCCACTAAACCCGCATAAAACGCGGGTTTTTTTATGGCTTTGGGGTCCTGGGAGCGCCGGAGTCTTCGGTTGACTTCCGGGGCAACTGGGGGCAATTTTGGGGGCAACTGGTCAAACCCGTTTGGGAGTTGCCCCCCAGACGCCGCTCACCGACACCATCGCGCGAAACGCCAAGGCCGCCGCCAAACCTAAGCGGCTGTTCGACCGCGACGGCCTATATCTCGAGATCTCGCCCCGCGGCGGCAAGTGGTGGCGCCTAAAATATCGCTACGCGGGAAAGGAAAAGCGCGTGTCGCTCGGCGTCTACCCGGAAGTCAATTTGAAGAAGGCCCGCGCGCGCACGATCGAGGCGCGGCAACTGCTCGACGCCGGCGTCGATCCCAGCGAGAACCGCCGCGCTGCGAAAGCCGCGCGGGTGCAAGGCGCGGCGAACAGCTTTGAAGTGGTTGCGCGCGAGTGGATCGACCAGCAAATGAAATCCTGGGTCAAGGGTCATGGCGAGCGGATCCTGACCCGGTTCGAGCACGACATATTTCCCTGGATCGGCGCTCGTCCGATTGCGGATCTCACGGCGCCGGAACTGCTGACGACGGTCAGGCGCATCGAAAAGCGCGGCGCGCTGGAGACCGCCCATCGAGCGCTCGGCAATTGCGGCCAGGTGTTCCGCTATGCGATCGCCACCGGTCGCGCCAAACGCGATCCGACCGGCGATCTGCGCGGCGCCCTCCCCGCTGTAAGACCTACGCACTTTGCCGCCATAACCGATCCCAAGCGGGTGGGCGCGCTGATGCGCGCGATCGACGGTTACGAAGGATCGTTGACGGTTCGCTGCGCGCTGCGCCTGGCGCCGCTCGTGTTCGTACGCCCCGGCGAGCTGCGGCACGCCGAGTGGGCGACGATGGACTTGGATGTCGGCGAATGGCGCTACACGGTCACCAAGACGAACACGCCGCACATCGTGCCGCTCTCGTCGCAGGCGATCGCAATCCTGCGCGACCTGAAGCCCCTGACCGGCCGCGGCCGGTACGTCTTCTCGAGCGCCCGCAGCAGCCAGCGGCCGATGAGCGACAACGCCATCCTCGCCGCCATGCGTCGCATGGGCATTGCCAGCGACGAAATGAGCGGCCACGGATTTCGTGCGATGGCGCGAACCATCCTGGACGAGGTGCTGGGCTTCCGGCCGGATTTCATCGAGCACCAACTCGCTCATGCGGTGCGCGATCCAAATGGACGTGCTTACAACCGGACGGCGCATTTGGCGGAGCGCCGGAAAATGATGCAGGCTTGGACGGATTACCTGGACAAGCTCAAGAGCGGCGCCGACGTGATCCCGATTCTGAAGGCAGGCTGACGCCGTTGTGCGCCCTATCCTGCCCGAACACGATGGTTTCCGGGCGAACGGCAACTAGAGCACCTCAATCCCGATTGGGCGAGTGGCCATCACCTCGCCACCATGCAGCGCCGGGTCGAATGCCGCCAGCTTCTGCGCGAGACTCAGCTTGGGCTCACGACGATTCCGCGCAGAATTCCGCACGGACTTGGCGACTTGGGCCAGAAGTTCCGCGCCGATGTCGCGGGCCGCATCGCGTTTGCGCAGCGCCTTATCACTCATCTTAGCCATTGATCGTCTCCCGAATCTTGAGGCGGATCGAGCCCGGTGAGCCGGCAGACCTCTCTCAGTAACAGCGCCCGTTGAACGACCGACCGAGCCCTCAGCCCGCCGCCACTTTTGAGATGGGAGTCGTCTCATAAGTGCCCGATACGAGATCTACGCTCACAGTCTTGGCAATAGCCTCCGGGCGGATTTCGCGCCCCTCGCGCACCAGCCGAATCAACCGATGTTTTGCGAGCAGCTGCAGCGAGCGCGAAATGTTCGACTGTGCCCGACCGGTGAGTGTCACCAATTCAGTCACGTTCGCGGGCTGTTCGCGCAGCAATACTCCCAAGAGCTCTAGCGCTTCACGCGATAAGGCGGCGAGCAGGGGTGCTGCCGGGAGCGGCGAGGCCCGCCGTTCACCCCGTGCCACAGCACGCATTTCCTCTTTCAACTCAGCCATGGACTTGCGCATCGTCGTCCTCCTCAGCCTCCAACTCGATCTCCTCGGCCTCGAACTCGAAGGCGCTGCCTTCTTCGGCGCAGGCCCGTTCAACCGCGGCGAAGAAGTCCACAATCAACTCATCGGCACCCCGAAACTCGTAAGCCACCAGTTCCCTGGCGTGCCGAAAGCGATGTCGATGATCGTACTCTTGCGCACGCGGTACACCGTGCGCGTTGTCATACCCCAGCAACCGAGTCCCATCCACGTCATGCAACGTGAACGAGTACTTGATGCCATGCGGGCGCGCCTCGCTGACCTCGACTTCCGCGATCCGAAATCGAACGCTCCAGCCATTGACGAGCCAATAACGTCGATGGTCGTAATCCAGGAGACGTCGCATCGGCTCATCAAGCATGCATAAATATATCATCTGACGATATATTTGGCAACCAGTGCTTTCCGCGGGATAGGAGGATCCCCAGCGGTGCGGTGGTTACCATTCAGGTGCGAAACTCCCGGACAGTGGCCGGTCGATCGAGTCCAAACTCATACAACCGAACGAACCTTGCAACGCTGAGATGGTGGCAACCTGCCGCTGGACGAACTCGGAAGTCGTCCAGTTCAGCCAATAATTTCAATTTGCGCCACGCTGGTTACCGCGGCTGGTTTCAATTCGAGTCGCCAGCCAGTCTCGCACTTCGCTCTCCAACCATCCCACAGCTCGCTCGCCCAGCTTAATGCGCTGCGGGAACCGTCCTTCCGCCTGCATTTGGTAAATCATTGAGCGACCTAGCCCAGTGAGCTCTGAGACCTGTCTCAGCCTCAGCGCCCGTTCATTGGGGTCACGCGGCAGCTTTGATGGAGGCATTGGGTTCAACCCAAATTGATTTTTCGGTTTGCTTTTCATAGCTCTAGCCTCGAATCCCTACCGAGTCTGCTCCGGGTCCTTCGGGTAGCCGCGCTCGGGTTTATCCCGTTGAGTCCCACGCTGCTTTTGGACAAATCCAATGAATTGCGCCGCCAATCTTTGCCGGTCCGTGAGGACCGGCGGCAGACGGCCTGCGAAGTAACGCACATCGCCTGCGAGGATCTCCTCCCCCTGCGCATCCAACACCTCTGCGGCCTTCATCCAGGTCGATACCAGCGATTTGCGAGTCTCGAGCAGCCTTTCGCGCGCCGAATCCGCGACTGTCTTGGAACGTGCCAGCTCGTTCGCGATCCCCATCACCCGATCATGGAACGTCGTAGAATTCCCGTAGCGCTGCGCTTTGAAAATCTTTTCCCGAGGGTATTTCTTGTTTTCGCCTCGAACGGCCCGCGGCGTGGCGTTGGCCGCAATACCCTGTTCGCGCATCAACCGCGCGAAGTCCTCGCGCCAATCTCGCAGGAGCTGCTTGTCGATGTGCAGTCGCCGGCCGAGCTCGTTCTCGGCCTTCACGACCAGATGCACGTGCGGGTGCTTCTGGTCGGTGTGCAAGACCATGGCGTAGCGATGTTGCGCGAACTTCTGGCGGGCAAATTGCCGCGCGGCGGCCAACACTTTGTCCGGGGGCGTCGGCGCCGGCATGGAAAGCACGATGTTGTGCACGAGTTTCGTCGGTCGTCGCGCGGGGCCACCACCCACCTGCCGCCGATAGTGGCCGGCGGTGAGTTCTAAATGCCAATCATCGACCAGCCGCTGTTGCTCATCCGGGCGTCCGATGCGCTCACCCTCGTCGGTCTCGACTTCCAGGGCTCTGCGGCGGCTGATGTATGCGAAGTGAGCCGCCACCGCTCCCCTCCTCGTTCCTCCGCCGGTTACTTTCACCATGACTTCCGGGGTACGCCTGACCGTGCGCGAGATTTGGTCAATCTGCGCGCGGCTGAATCGATCCGGCATTTTCTTCGGAACTGCGCGACCGTAACTCACCACGTCGAACAATCGCGGTCCATCCGACGTAAGACGAACAACTCGTCTAGTCAACGCGGCTCTCCCAGCTGACCAGCGCCGCTTGGGCGAATTCATGCAGACGACGCTCCACGTCCGCTACCAGAGCCCGGGAACGGCTGAGGTCTTGCTGCAGATCCCGCGGCAGGACACCCGCCTGCGCGGCTTCCCGAGCCGTTCGCGCCAAGATTCGGCCAAAGGCAGCCAAGACCGACACGGACGCCTTGAACGCGACAAGCTCATGGTTTGCCAGCGGCGGGTTGGCGGCCACATGACCACGGACCAGGGCCGCGATATAGGCCGAGTCCTTCACGTGGCGCTCAGCTGCGCGGCGCCGGATGGCGAGCCGATCTCCCGGCCGCAGACGGATCGTGATCCGGTCAATCGCCGGACCGCTGCTCGATGTGCTGGGTGGCAGGTCCGGTGATTGAGAGTCGAGCAATGCACGAATCGCAATCAGCGCCAGTGCCGACTCGGACATTTGCCGAGTGGCGGCAACCGCGGCGAACAAGCGCTTTTCCCGCGGCGTCGGACGCGCCGTGATCGACGGCGCGGTCGATTTCGAGGCGCCGTCGTTCACCGCGCACCAACCGGTGTTGCTGCAGATCGCGGACACTTCGCTATCCTGCTATCACTCCAATAACGATCCGGCTATCACTCCAATAACGATCCGGCAACACTCATCGATCTAAAGTCTTCTCACATCCGATCCACCAATACGGTCCTATACACTGCGCGAATTACCGGGCGTTGAGTGAGAGAGTTTCGCGGTTTTTTCCGGGCGTATTCGTTGAGAAAGACGCGGCCTTTCCACTGTTTGTTTACGAACCCAATCCTTGAGGGGCAACTCCGGGGGCAACCACTATGCCAAGAATTCGGATATCATAGTGCTATCAAGGAGTTCCGGGGATTTTTGATTAGTCCCCGGCGCGACAGGTCGCCAACGGATATATAGACCAACGGGTATATAGAAATAATGACCTACATCGAGGTCCCGAACAGCTCGCTGCGTCGCAGGCCGGCCGGGGGCGGCATGACGATATTCATTGCGCTGTTGTGCGTGAGCTTGCTCGGCGTCGCACTTTGGACTTGGCTCACGCTGTCCTGGTCCTACTCCGATGGTGAGCGCGCCGGCGTGCTGCAGAAATTCTCACGAAAAGGCTGGCTTTGCAAAACGCAAGAAGGCGAGCTCGCAATGTATATCGTGTCTGGAATCGCGCCGCAGATTTGGAATTTCACGGTGCGCGACGATGCCATCGCTTTGGCACTCGATAAGGCGGTCGGGCATAGAGTGCAGCTGCATTACACCGAGCATCCCGGCGTGCCCAGCTCGTGCTTTGGAGATACGCGCTACTTCGTCGATCGGGTCACGATCGAGGACAATGCGCCGCCCGCAGCCGGCGCGAATCGCTAGGCGAATTGCCGCAGCGAACTCTGCAGCTGCTCGGTAATGCTGACCGCAGTGCGCAGCGCAAGCAGACCGTCCTCGCCGCTGACCGGCGGCGCTAGACCACCGATCGCAGCCGTCAGGAACGCTTCGATCTCCGTGCGCAGCGCGTCGCCTTGCTCGTAGCTCGTCTCTTCGATGGCCACCTGCGGCATGCCGTCGGCACCGACGCCGGCGCCTTTGCGTATCACCGTCAGCACCTTGTTGTGCAGATCCACCGATAAGTAGGCATCGTCCTGGAACAAGCGCAGCTTGCGCTCGGTCTTCAGGCTGACGCGGCTTGCGGTTGCGTTGGCGACGCAGCCGTTGGCGAAACGCAGACGTGCGTTGGCGATGTCAATTTCCTTGGAAAACACACTGGCGCCGATCGCATCGACCGCCACTACCGGCGAGCGCACGATGCTCAGGATCAAATCGATGTCGTGAATCATGAGATCTAGCACGACGTCCACTTCCGTGCCGCGCTGTTTGAACGGCGCAAGGCGCGCCGACTCGATGAATCGCGGAACGGTCAAAATCGGTTGTACCGCCTGGACCGCCGCGTTGAATCGCTCCAGATGTCCGACCTGCAGGATGCGCCCGGCGTGCTTAGCCGCCGCGATGAGGTCCACGCCCTCCTCGACCGTCACCGTCATCGGCTTCTCCACGAGGACGTGCGCGCCGGCCTCGAGAAATGCCTTGGCGATGACGTGGTGTGTGGGCGTCGGCGTCACGACGCTCACCGCTTCTACACGGCCCAGCAGTTCGCGATAATCGGCGTAGGCCGCAACGCCCAATTCCGCGGCGACTGCGCCCGAAGCGGCACGGTCCGGATCGGCAATGCCGATGAGTTCGGAGTTCGGAAGCGTCGCGTATTTCTGTGCGTGGAACCGTCCCAAATAACCGCAGCCGATCACCGCCGTCCGCATCAACGCGACCCGTCGCGACGCCATTTGCTGCGCGCACGATACTGCTGGCGCAATTGCGCAATCGCGCCCCCGACTATCGCTAGTACCGCGCCGACGAAACAGCCGAATCCCCGCCACACGGTCCAAAGCCCCTCGGACAGCGACCAGATCGTGGAGCCCAACAGGAGTATTGCCCCGCTGACGATCATCACCCAAGGTTTGGCGGTATATAGCGACTGCGGCGTCCAGATCTTCATGTGCCGATTCTACAGCGCCCGGGCGGCTCGTGACGGGTTTCGTTTACAATGTCCCGGCATGAGGCTTCCAGGGCATCGATCAAGGGTGGTGGCGCGGTGAGCAGGCTCTCCAAGCAACTCGCCATCGCAGGCACGGCGTTGATCGTCGGCGCAGCGCTGTTGCCGGTACTGATCTATTTCGCGGGGGTCTCGCTGCTCGGACCTTATGAGGGTGCGAGCCTGCCGCATACCTATCATTCGATTTTCGAGGGCTTGAGTCGCGGCTCCATCGCCTCCTGGACGATAATTTTGGGCCCATACTTGCTGTTCCTGCTGTTTCGGGCGCTGGGCGCCTGGTGGCGCGCCGGCAGCTGAGACCTGCGTCACTTTCCGATTAAAGTTTTCCCCTAATCGGACGCTATGTCTCGGCATGGGCGCCGACTTAGACACGCAGTTGCGTTTATCCGTGAATTTTCCCTCTCCCCCGGGGGTCGCCAGCCACATCATCGAGATTGCGCAAGACCCCGAGATCGAGATGGGGAAAGTCGCCAAAGCGGTCAGCCTCGATTCCGCGCTGACCACGAAAATTTTGAGAATCGCAAATTCGCCGCTCTATGCACAACGCCGCAAGAGCGAGAACCTGCGTCAAGCGCTGGTGGTGCTTGGGCTCAATGCGACGCTGACCCTCGCCCTCAGCTTCTCGCTGGTCAAATCGCTGCGCAGCGGCAAAGCCAACGGGCTCGACTATCCCTTGTATTGGCGGCGAGCGCTGCTCGCCGGTACCGCGGCACGCGCGTTTGCCGACGCGCTGCGGCAAACGCACGCCGAGGATTTTTTCCTGGCCGGCCTGCTGCAGGACGTCGGCATGCTGGCGCTCGATCGGGCGCTGCCCGATCTATATCGAAATACCGAGGAATTGCAGCGCAATCATCGTGCCATCAGCGACCACGAAAGAGGCCGCCTGCAGTGCGACCACGCCGACATAGGGGCGCGCTCGATGCGCGCTTGGAATCTGCCCGAGCGACTGTGCCGCGCGATCGGCAATAGCCACAAGATCGACCTCGTGATGAGCACAGATCCCGGCGAGATCATGGATCGCTGCGTTGCATTGTCCGGATCCGTCGCCGACCTGTTCTTGGCGAAGCCGGACAAGCGCCAATTCGCGGAGGCCGCGCTCGCGATCGAACGCAGCATCGGTCTCGACAAAACCGCATTCGGCCAGATCCTCGGTACGATCAGCGCGATCATTCCCGAGACCGAGGCCATCTTCGATGCGACTCTGCTCAGCAAGCACGAGGCCGATCTGATGCTCGATCAGGCCCGCGAAGTTCTAATGATCCGCAGTCTCCAAGCCCTGCGCGACATCAACACGCTCAAAGTGGTCGCCGAGAGATCGTACTCGCGCGCCATGGATCTCGAAGAGGAAACCCGTCGCGACGCGTTGACCGGGGTCTACAACCGCGCTTATCTCGATCAATATCTCGCACGCGAGTTCGACAACTCCATCCGCCAGCACTGGCCGCTCAGCATCGCGTTCGCGGATCTGGACAATTTCAAGGGCATCAACGACAACTTCGGCCATCAAGCCGGCGATCGCATTCTACAGACGACTGCGAGAATCCTGCGCGACAACACGCGTGAAACGGACCTGATCGCGCGCTACGGCGGCGAGGAATTCGTGGTCGTGCTGCCGGCGACGGACGCCGATACGGCCCACAGCATTTGCGAGCGCATCGTTACCGCGTTTCAAGATACGACGCACGAGATCGGAGCATCGCATGCGAAGGTCACGATCTCGATCGGATGCGCAACGCATACTCCATCGAACCAATTTGCCGATGCCGCCGAGTTGATCAAAGCGGCGGATCAAGCCCTGTACACGGCGAAGATGCGCGGCCGAAACCAAACCGTGCCGTTCGATCGGGATCTTCCGAAAGAGCTCGCCCGCTTCGTCTGACTCTCCGGCGCCCCTCCGGCCAAAGCGCAACGGCGGCTGGATCCGCTTCAGTCGCGCCAATGTCGCGCGAGATTCGCTTATGTCAGCGGCCACTCGCTTATGTCGAACGCACATCGAACTTATGTCAGATCTCATGTGCGCCAGTTCACATTTCCACAATTTTGATTCCGCGCGCCTGTCGCAATTTGGGAACATGGACGCAAGGAGGTAAAGCCGAATGATTCGCAGTGACAAGAACAAGACTCGGCACACGCCCGATGGCGCTGCTCGCGCCACGATTCTGACCGATGCGCAGCGGATCGCGGCTGCCGTCGCGCGCGACGACGCGCGCGTGGCGGCAGCAGCGGCGAAAAAGGCCTTGGCCGCGGAAGATCCCAAGGCCGCACAGATTCCGAAGGCCAAGGAAGATCCCAAGGCCGCACAGATTCCGAAGACCGCGGAAGATCCCAAAGCCGCGCGATACAATGGCTTCGACCCCTATAACTCCGGCAGCTTCGATCGCAAGCAGGCCTGGTCCAAGGTCGGCAAGCGCTAGTCGCTTGAGCTATCGCGGCTGCGTTCTCGAGCTGCGCGAAACTCGCTCGTCGTAAACCAGTTCGGGAAGCGCCGCGTCTGCGCGAGGCGCATGCCGACGCGGTAGTAGAGCGTCAAATCCTCGACCATGCCGCGAACGTCCCATTCTTCGGCGTATCGGTCACCCGTTTGGTGGTAGCGATGCGCATAGTAATCGTCGATCTGCGCTTGGCCAAAAGCCGGACCGCGCGCCGAATCGTCGGCCCCGGCCATCACGTACAGCGAGGGAACTCCGGCCTTGGCGAAGCTGAAATTGTCCGATCGAAAATACCCCCCCGCCTCCGGATGAGGGTCGGCGTGCAGCTCGCGGCCCTGTAGAGCGGCCGCATCGCGCACGTACGCTTCCAATTCCGACTGGCCGAAGCCGATCACAGTGACGTCGCGCGTCGGTCCGCCGACCTGCAGCGTGTCCATGTTGATGTCCGCAACCGTGTCGCTCAGCGGAAAGATCGGGTTCTCGACGTAAAATGCCGAGCCCAAGAGCCCGGATTCCTCGCCCGTGAGCGCGAGGAAAACGATGGTTCGGTCCGGCGGCGGCAAAGTGCGCTTGAACGACAGCGCCAACGCGAGCAATCCGGCAACGCCCGTGGCGTTGTCGACGGCACCGGGATAGATGTCGCCCGATTGCGGCCCGGCACGGCCCAAATGATCCCAATGTGCCGTGTAGACAATATATTCGTGGCTGTGTTTGCGGCCCGGCAACGTCCCAATGACGTTCGCAGAATTGAAGCGACGAATCGTATTGTGAACCTCGGCGTCGACGGAAAGACCGAGCGGCACGGGCTTGAACCCGGGTCGGCCGGCAGCGGCCGCGAGGCTCGCGAAATCCAGCCCCGCCTGCGCGAAAATTCCGCGCGACGCGGCGCCGCTCAGCCACCCCTCGATCGCCGCCCTGCCCGCATTTGCGTCCGCCGCAGCGAGTTCGAGTTGCGGCCCGGTCCAGCTCTTGAGGACGACGTCCCAGTCGAAGCTCGTGGCGCCGGCGTCGTGAATCAACAAGACCCCGCTCGCCCCGTGCCGGGCAGCCTCTTCCAACTTATAGGTCCAGCGACCGTAGTATGTCATCGCGCGGCCCTTGAAGATCTTGGCATTGCCGGCCGTGGACCCCGGATCGCCCACCATGACGACAACGGTCTTACCGCGCACGTCGATATCGGCATAGTCGTTCCAGGTGTATTCCGGCGCCACGATGCCGTAACCCACGAACACGAGGTCGCTGTGGGTGATTTGCGCTTGCGCCGCGATGCGCTTGGTCCAGATCACCATGTCCTTTTTGTAAGCGAGCGAGCGGGTGCCATTTTGGCCGGAGACCGACAACGACGCGTCGGGCCCGGAGAGTAGTTCGACCATGGGCACTTGCTGCAGGAAGCTGTCGCCGTTGCCCGGCTTCAAGCCCAATTTTCTATACTGCGCGACCAGAAAGGCGACGGTCTTATCCTCGCCCGCGGTCCCGGGTTGACGTCCTTCGAACTCATCGGAGGCCAATACGCGGACATCCGCCCTAAACAGGTCCTCGTCGATATCGGTCGACGGCGGCGGCGCGCGCTTGCCGCCCGCACAAGCCGCAATTAGGCTCATGAGCAGCAGTCCCGCGCACAGCGGTCCGGGCGTCGTACGCAAGCTTCTCGTCATGGATGAGTCTCCCAAGATTCACGTGCCGCGCGGCCAATACCAGGCGAAAATACCCACCTTCGCCGGCGCAGGTCCTCCATTGAGCCCAATCGCGCCGCGAGCACGAGCAGATCCCCTCGAGGAAACTTACCCGAAGGTCCGCGGTCAACCTCAGGTGGATACACCCTAATTGACGGCGAGCGGAGTCGGAATCCGGCGACAGACCAGCCGCTGGACGCGGGTGTATATGCCTCAGTATGCCAAATACGCTCAAAAACCGTGAACGGACGCATAAACCCGAGCTCATATACACTTGAGACTTAGGCTGGGTATCTCTAGCCTAGACGCCGGCATGATCAGTTTACAGGAGAACGGGTAAGGTGATGACTAAATGGCCTTTGGCCGGACGCTCGCGATGGATGACCGGAATTGGCGTCTGCCTGAGCGCCGTTGGACTCGCAGCCCTGCTCGGCGCCGCGATGACCGCGCCGACGGCGGCACCGGCCTCCGGTCAGCTGGCACCCACGGAGCAACAGGACTACGTCGCGCGCCGCGTGGCCGACATCGTCGCCCGCGAACACTACCGCCGTGCCCCGCTCGACGACCGCCTTTCGAGCCTGATTCTGGACCGCTATCTCGATGCGATCGACGGCGGCAGAAGTTACTTCTATGCGAGCGACATCGCGGAATTCGAGCGCTATCGCTACGAACTCGACGACGCAATCAAAGCCGGCGACATGGAACCGGCATTCGTGATATTTCGGCGCTACCAGCAGCGCAGCCGCGAGCGCATGGCCTATGCCGTTGAGCTGCTCGCAAAGAAGCCCGATTTCGATATAGACGAATCGTTCAATTTCGATCGCGAAAAAGAGCCTTGGCCGGCGAACAGCGCCGAGATGAACGAACTTTGGCGCAAGCGAGTCAAGAACGACGCGCTGTCGCTCGTGATCGCCGGCAAGCAATGGCCCGAGGTCGTCGACGTTCTGCGCAAGCGCTACGAGCACGTCGCGAAACGATTGGACCAGAGCAAACCCGAGGATGTTTTCGAAGCGTTCATGAACGCGTACGTGCTGTCGCTCGACCCCCATTCGAATTATTTCTCGCCGCGAAATTCCGAGGAATACAACATCCAGATGAGCCTCAGCTACGAAGGCATCGGCGCATCGCTGCAGCTCACGGATGACTACGTGACGGTCATCGACGTGATCGCCGGCGGCCCGGCGGCGGTCAGCGGCAAACTTGCGGCCAACGACCGCATCACCGCGGTGGGCGAGGGAAAATCCGGCGAACTCACCGACGTCATCGGCTGGCGCCTCGACGACGTCGTGCAAAAGATACGCGGCCCCGGCGGAACGCTGGTGCGTCTGCAGGTGTTGCCGGCCGGGGCGGCGCCGGGATCGGCGCAGAAGATCATCGAATTCACGCGTAACCGGATATCCCTGGAGGCGCAGGCTTCGCATAAAGCACTGCGTGTGATGGAACGAAACGGCCACGACGTCAAAGTCGGCATCATCACCGTTCCCAGTTTTTATCAGGACTATGACGCCAGCCGCGCCGGGGCAAAGGATTTCCGCAGCACGACGCGCGACGTACAGCGCCTGATCGACGAGCTGCGCAAGGAAGGCGCGGAGGTGCTGATCATGGATCTGCGCGCGAACGGAGGCGGCTACCTGCCCGAGGCCGAGTCGCTGACCGGCTTGTTCATCGATCGCGGCCCAGTGGTGCAGCTGCGCGACACGACCGGGCGCATCGAAGTCGACGATGATCCGGACCCCGCAATTTTTTATACCGGACCGCTGATCGTGCTCGTGGATCGATTCAGCGCGTCGGCATCCGAAATCTTCGCCGGCGCCATTCAGGATTACGGACGCGGCCTCATCATCGGCCAACAGACCTACGGCAAGGGCACCGTGCAAAATGCACACCCGCTGAATTACACCATTTTCGGGCGTAAGCCCGAGCTCGGGCAGCTCAACGTCACGATCGGTAAGTACTACCGCATCACCGGAGAGAGCACCCAGGATCGCGGCGTGACCCCGGATATCGTGCTGCCGTCGCTGATCGACGCCAATGAGGTCGGCGAGAGCACGCGCGACCGCGCCTTGCCTTGGGACCACATCAATCCCGCGGACTTCAAGACCGAAGGTGATCTAAAGCCGAGCGCGGCGGCCTTGCAGAAGCTGCACGACGAGCGCACCAAAGACAGTCCGGACTTCGTCTACCTCCGCGAAGACATCGCCGCGCTCGACGCCATTCGCAGTCAAAAGACCCTGTCGCTGTCGATCAAGGTTCGCGAAGCGGAGCGCGAGCGCCAGGATGCGCAACGCCTAGCACGCGAGAACGCCTGGCGAGCCGCGCATGGCACGCAGCCGCTGAAGTCCTTGGAGGAACTCAAGGATGATGCGGCCAGCGGCATTCTGCTCGACGAGACGTCGCAGATAGCGGCCGACTTTGCCGTGATCTCGGAGCACCATACGCAGCTGCCGACCCAAGCGAAGCGGGCCGACGCTCATTGAGCGGCGGCGCGGCGGTTTGTCATCAACGCAGCAGCAGCGTGTATAAGTCCCAGTAATCCTCCGCGAGGACGTTCCAGGGCGACGCTGTGGCGTTTCTGACGCCCCTGCCGGTGCCCGCCGCGCCGGCGGGCGCCAGGGAGTCGGCCGTAGGCACTGTATCGGCGGCATTGCGGTACTCGCATGACTGCCTCAACCGATCCAATTTGACCTTGACCGAACCGTTGATCTGCTTCTGGCCCGAAACCGCGGCAAGCGCCTTCTGAACACGCTGCATGTAATTTTCACAATCGGCGCGGCTTCCGAAGTTCATTTCCTGAACGCGGCGCGCCATGGCTTCCTTGGCGCGCGCCGTGAGTCCGAACGCATCGACATGCTCACAGATGAGCTCGGCGTAGCCGATGATCGCCAAATTAATGTTGCGCCGAGCGCCGAGCGATATGCCCGGAAACGGCGGCAGCGCCTCGCCCTCGATCGACGCGCGTTCGGATTGAGATTGAACCACGATCGCCTCGGCCGCCATGCCTTCGTTGCGCAGCCCTTCCAACGTCTTCTGCAGCCGCCGCCGCTTGAAGTAATGCCAAAACGCGGTTAGCCGATTGAGTTCCCCCAACGCCGCCGTCAAGCGTCCCCGCTTCTCGTCGGCGTCGGCAACTGCGGCGCCGAGACGATCATCCGCTTGCGTCAGCCGCGCGTTGCGCTGCGCCTCGCATTCTTCCTTGTGTCTCGTCGTCTCACGCGTCTCTTGCTGACGAGTGAGGTCCGTCGCGAACGCCGAGAGCTGCTGATGGCATATTTTCCATAGAGCGCGCAGCTGGAAAAAGACCAGGGCGCTATATCCCGTGGACGGGTCGGCCAGTAACTCGCCGAGGGCATCGAGCTGCTCCTGCACGCGAATCGTCGCGCCCTCTTGCTGTTTCAGGCGATCACGCAGCAAATGGAATTCGTCTTGAAGATCCGCATGGGCCTTCTTGAGGCCGGCACGATTTTGAAAGAGCTGCATGAGCCGCTCTTCTTCCGCACTCGCGGCGCTCCCGTCGGAGCCCGATCTCAAAAAACTAAGCTTGTCGATCAATGTCCCGCCCCGGATTCCAAGGGAGCGCGAAGGACACTCCGAGCCGTTGATCCTCGGCTAGAAGCGATGTCCTCGCTCCGCGCAGTATTCCAACCACTTGTTTAACATCATGTTCCGCGCCCAGCGCTGATCCAGTTCACGCTTGAGTCCCGACTGCAGCCGCGCCAGGTGCGGATGCCGTTGAAACCCGCGAAAACTGCGAACTTCCGCAAGTCTCGCGTCGTGGTAAACACAGACTTCCAAATCGGGGTCGCGGACAGTGCCGCCCTCGAGATCGAATTGATAGGTGAGCCGGAACACGCTCGTATAGCGGCTAAGATCCAGCGGTATGAGATGCAGGTCGCAATCCGCTTCCACCCGGGAGACCGCGCTCTTGACGTTGCTTCGCAAATCCGCGACCAACCAGCCCAGGCGCACGAAATTGCTTTCGTAAAGCGTCATCAGGCTCACGAAACTGCCGGCCGTGGCACGCCACGAGGTAACACACAACTGATCGGCTATCATGAGCCGACTATACCATGCAGCCTAAATTTTTCAGGGACGCAACCGACGCTCGACTCCGGTCCGATCCAATATTCTGCTGGACATCTCCTCGATCGAACATTCGGTCGCGTCGATGAGCGGGATCCCATGTCGCTCAAACAACGACTCGGCGGCCCGCACCTCGAATGCCACCTGCGGCGCCGAAGCGTAGCGGCTGTCGGGGCGCCTTTCGTTGCGAATTTGTTGCAATCGATCCGGTGAAATCGTCAAACCGAATAATTTTTGCCGATATGGCTCGAGCGCCTTCGGCAGCTTGCGGGATTCGAGGTCCTCCTCGGTCAACGGATAATTGGCCGCGAATACGCCGTACTGCATCGCCATATAGAGGCAGGTAGGGGTCTTTCCGGATCGAGACACGCCGACGAGGATGACGTCGGCGCGCCCGTAATCGCGCACCACGGAGCCGTCGTCGTTCGCCAGCGCGAAATTCGTCGCGTCGATGCGTGTCGCATAGGCATGCGTATCGGCCATGCGATGGGTACGTCCCATGGCATGATGCGATCGCGTTTTGAGCTCCTGTTCCAGCGGCGTGAGAAACGGATCGAAGAAGTCGAGAAAAAATCCCTTGCTACCGCGCACGACATTGCGTACGTCTTCCTGCACGAGCGTGCTGAAGATGATCGGCGGCACGCCCTCTTGTTCACCGGTCAGATCGATCTTGCGCACCGCTTCAATCGCCTTGTCAACTGTTGAGATAAATGGCACAGTCACCTGACGGAACTCGATGCCGTCGAACTGTGTCATGAGGCTGTGCCCCATCGTTTCTGCAGTAACACCCGTCTGGTCGGAAACAAAAAACACGGTTCGCTTAATCACGTTTTCCTCGTCCTATGGCGCGGCGCCCGATCCGACGCACGATCGCTGAAGTCTTTCACTTAACGCCCATTCGAACAAGAAGTCCCGCATGAAGCCGTACATCATCCCATTCGAACAATTGAGAAACACCGACGTGGAGCTCGTCGGCGGCAAGAATGCGTCGCTCGGCGAGATGATATCGGGCCTCACCGCCCTCGGGGTGACGGTGCCGGGCGGTTTCGCCACGACCGCTGACGCCTTTCGCGATTTTCTCGCGCAGGCGGGTTTGGACGAACGCATCCACGGGGTGCTCGCCGCACTCGATGTCGACGACATTGGAGCACTCGCGGCCGTGGGCGCGCAAATTCGCGCCTGGATACTCGCGACGCCGTTCCCGGTCAGGCTGCGTCAGGAATTGCTCGAGGCGTGGCACAGGATGGGGCAAGGCTCGCAGTTCGCCGTTGCGGTGCGCTCGTCGGCGACCGCCGAGGACCTGCCCGAAGCCTCCTTCGCCGGCCAACAGGAAACGTTCTTGAACGTGCGCGGCGAGGATCATCTGCTGAGTTGCGTTCACGAAGTCTATGCCTCGCTGTTCAACGATCGGGCGATTGCCTACCGTGTGCACAATCATTTCGATCATGCCGCCGTCGCGCTGTCCGTCGGGGTTCAGCACATGGTGCGCAGCGATCTCGGCAGCTCCGGCGTCATGTTCACACTCGATACCGATTCGGGCTTTCGGGATGTCGTCTTCATTACTGCTGCCTACGGTCTCGGCGAAACGGTCGTTCAGGGCGCGGTCAACCCGGACGAGTTCTATGTCTATAAGCCCGCCTTGCGCGCGGGCCGGCCGGCGGTGCTCCGGCGCAACCTGGGCGGCAAAGCGATCAAGATGATCTACGGTGAGCCGGGCACCGGCGCGCGCGTACGCACGGTCGACGTGTCCCCGAAGGATCGCCGGCGATTCTCGCTCGACCCCGAGGACATCATGAGTCTCGCCAAGCAAGCGCTGATCATCGAGGAGCATTACGGCGCACCGATGGACATCGAGTGGGGTAAGGACGGCGACAGCGGCAAGATCTACATTTTACAGGCGCGTCCGGAGACGGTGCAAAGCCGCGCCGGTCGCGTGATTCAGCGCTACACGCTGAAGGGGCGCTCCAAGCTCTTGATCAGCGGGCGCAGCATCGGACAGCGAATCGGCGCGGGTCATGCGCGCGTCATCACCGACGTCAAAGATATGGCCCGAGTCCGTGCAGGCGACGTGCTCGTCGCGGACATGACCGATCCGGATTGGGAGCCGATCATGAAGCGCGCCGCGGCGATCGTCACCAATCGGGGCGGCCGGACTTGTCACGCCGCAATCATCGCGCGCGAACTCGGCATTCCCGCGGTGGTCGGATGCGGCAGCGCAACCAGCGTAATTCGCGAGGATCAAGCCGTAACGGTATCGTGCGCCGAGGGCGACACGGGCAACGTCTACGACGGCATGCTGGAGTTCGAAGAGCGCACGATCGAAATGGACTCTCTGCCGGAGATTCCGGTCGACATCATGATGAACGTAGGCAACCCGGACCGGGCTTTCGATTTCGCCGGCATCCCGAACAAGGGGGTCGGGCTCGCGCGCCTGGAGTTCATCATCAACCGCATGATCGGCGTGCATCCGCGCGCGCTGCTCGAATACGAGAGCCAGAGCGCCGAGCTCAAGGACGCAATCAACAAGCAAATCGCCGGTTATGACGACCCGGTCGGTTTCTATGTGGAAAAGCTCGTCGAGGGCATCTCGCAAATCGCCGCCGCATTCGCGCCGGAACCCGTGATCGTGCGGCTCTCCGACTTCAAGTCCAACGAGTACGCAAATTTGATCGGCGGCAAGCGCTACGAACCCCACGAGGAAAATCCCATGCTGGGATTTCGCGGCGCTTCGCGCTACATCGATGCCGCGTTCCGCCCCTGCTTCGAGCTGGAATGCCGTGCTCTGAAGCGCGTGCGCGACGAAATGGGCCTCACCAACGTTCAGGTCATGGTGCCGTTCGTACGCAGCCTGGCAGAGGCCGCAGCGGTCACGCGGCTGCTCGCCGAGAACGGACTCCGGCGCGGCGAGAACGGCCTGAAGCACATCATGATGTGCGAATTGCCGACCAACGCGGTGCTCGCGGATCGCTATCTCGAATACTTCGACGGCATGTCGATCGGATCGAACGACATGACGCAGTTGGCGCTGGGATTGGATCGCGACTCCGCGGTCGTCGCCAAGCTCTTCGACGAGCGCGACGACGCCGTCAAGGCGTTGATGTCGATGGCGATCAAGGCGTGCAAGGCCCGCGGCAAGTACGTCGGAATCTGCGGCCAGGGCCCCTCGGACCACCCTGAACTCGCGCTTTGGCTCGTCGATCAAGGCATCGATAGCCTCTCCTTGAACCCCGATACGGTCGTCGAGACTTGGATGTTCCTAGCGCGGGAACGGCTGTAGCAGCCGCTCCCGGTAAAACTCGAGTTCGCGTATCGATTCGCGCACGTCGTCGAGCGCCAGATGCGTCGCGCTTTTTTGGAAAGCCTGGGCGACCTGCGGCGCCCAGCGCTGCGCCAACTCCTTGAGAGTGCTGACGTCGAGATTCCGATAGTGAAAGAACTTCTCCAGGGCGGGCATTAGGCGCGCGAGAAAGCGCCGATCCTGGCAAATGCTGTTGCCGCACATCGGCGAACGTCCGGGCTCGACCCAGACACGCAAAAACTCGAGCGTCGCGCGCTCGGCGTGCGCGGCATCGAGGAGGCTCGTGCGCACGCGCGCAGTCAGGCCGGAGCTGCCGTGCTGCTTTTGGTTCCAATCGTCCATCGCCCCGAGCACGGCATCGCTTTGATGGATGGCAATTACCGGGCCTTCGGCGAGCACATTAAGGTGTTTGTCGGTTACGATCGTCGCGATTTCGATGATGAAGTCGGATTCCGGCTTCAGACCGGTCATTTCCAGGTCGATCCAAATCAGATTATCGGCGGATTTCACGGTGTCATTGCGCCAAGGCATTTCCATATGAATGAAGCATCCATGTTAGCAGAGCTTGCAAGTCCGCAGGCATGAGCGGCACCGAGGGCAACGGGGTTGTGCTCGCGAGCTACGGCCGTGGCGCGCTCGTGCAGACCGGCAACGGGGCCCTGCATTGCGGGCTCATGGGCCGCAAGCTGCGACTCGTGTGCGGCGATCGGGTTCACTGGCGGCATCTGCCGACCGCGGACGCGCCTTCGGTGGAATCCGTGGAGGCGCGCCGCAACGTCATCGAGCGCATCGATGCACGGGGCCGCGCGGAGCCCGTCGCGGCCAATATTGACCGGCTCGCGATCGTGATCGCGCCTGAGCCGGTACCCGATTGGTTCCTCGTCGACCGCTATTGGGCCGGTGCATGCCTCTTGGATATCGCGACGATATTGATCGTCAATAAGCAGGATTTGGGGCTGGATTCGATCGAGCCGCAACTCGCGATCTATCGCGAGTTGCAATTGCCCTGCTACATGGTGTCCTGCCGTTCCGGTCCCGGCATTGATGAGTTGCGCCGCATCCTCGAGGGCACCGTTACTTTGTTCGTGGGCCAATCGGGAGTCGGTAAATCCTCGATCGTCAATGCCCTCGCACCGGAGGCGGCGGCACAAACCGCGGCGCTGACCCGCGATGCGGAAGGACGGCACACCACGACGACCGCGCGCTGGTACGCGTTAGGCGCGGATGCGGCAATCATCGATGCGCCGGGCGTGCGTGATTTCGCGCCGCCGGCGCACATCGTGCGCGCGGCCGAACGCGGCTTCGTCGAAATTCATGCGGCGAGCGTGCGCTGCCGATTCAACGATTGTCGCCACTTCGACGAACCGGGCTGCAGCGTGCGGGCCGAAGTAGCCGCACAGCGCATCGCGGCGCGGCGCTATGAAAGCTACCGCCGTCTCGCGCGGCTCTATGAGGACTTGGCGCGCTAAGATACCGTCGTTCGGCCTGCCAAGGCGTGCGCGAGCGTGCCGCCGTCGACGTATTCCAACTCCCCGCCCACCGGCACCCCGTGGGCGATCCGGGAAGCCTTGATGCCGCGGCGCAACGCAAGTTCACCGAGATAATGGGCGGTTGCCTCGCCCTCGACGGTCGGATTGGTCGCGAGTATGACCTCAGCCACCTCGCCGCCATCGAGCAGCAGTTCGAATTCATCGAGCCCGAGTTCGGCCGGACCCACGCCGTCGAGCGGCGACAAATGTCCCATGAGCACGAAGTAGCGTCCACGAAAGCCGCCCGATTGCTCGATCGCGACCACATCGGCGGGCGACTCCACGACGCATAACTGCGTGACGTTGCGTTGCGGCGACGCGCAAATTGCGCACAGCTCGCTCTCCGTCAACATCCGGCAGCGTTTGCAATGCCCGACGTTGGCGAGCGCCTCGGCGAGCGACTGGCTCAAAACCTTACCGCCATGACGATCGCGCTCCAATAAGTAAAACGCCATGCGTTGCGCCGATTTCGGACCGACGCCCGGCAAACAGCGAAATGAGTCGATCAGACGAGCGAGTGTCGGGGTGTATTTCATCGGGGGTCCGTGCGGCGCATCAGAACGGCAACTTCATGCCCGGTGGTAAATTGAGTCCGGACATGAGTCCCGAGTATTTCTCCTGGGTGCGCGCCGCGATCTTTCGGACCGCATCGTTGATCGCGGACACGACCAGATCCTCGAGCATGTCCTTGTCTTCGCCGAGCAGCTTGGGCTCGATCGTCACACTTTTGGCTTCGTAGCGGCCGTTGAGCACGAGCTTGACCATGCCTGCGCCCGACTCGCCGACGACTTCGAGATCCGCAAGTTCGGCCTGCGCCTTTTGCATGTTCTCTTGCATTTGCTGTGCCTGGCGCATCAGGTTGCCGATTCCACCCTTCATCATGGACTGCCTCTCCTAGTTTCCCGGTTTGACCGAAGCGACGTCGATCTCGGCCCCGAAGCGCTCGCGCAGCCCCTTGACTGCCGCATCGTCCTCGAACGCCGTCGCTGCAATACTCGTCCTATCCTGTTCCGCGATCGCCCGCTGCCGCGCCGGGGTCGCAAGTCCCGATCCCGCGGTCTCGATGCTCAATCGAATATCCTTGCTGAGATATTTCTCGAGCGCCAGAAGAAGTTTTTCCTCGATTTGTTTGGTGCGCCGGTCCGCGGCGGCGGCATCCAAACGCAAGCTCAACAATCCGCCATCGAACGATGCCGGGACGCAGTTGAGCGCCAATTGGCGCACCATGCCAGTCAATTGCGCGGCATCCACGACGCTGTGCCAATTGCTCGCATCAATCGTGGTCGGCGGCGCGAGCGCGGGCGTAATCACGGGCGCCGGTGGGGCCGCGGGCGCGGCCGCAGTCATGGACGTGCGTGCGTTCGCAGGCGCCGCCGTCGACACGGCGGCAATGCGTGTGGAATCGGTTTCGGGGCGAAATGCGAGCATGCGCAGCAGCGTCATTTCGAAGCCCAGACGCGGCTCGGGCGCCATCGCGAGGTCGCGGCGCCCTCCCAATGCAATTTGATAATAGAGCTGTACATCTTCGGGTGCGAGCGCCCGCGCGAGCCGTGCAAGCTCATCGGCGTCGTACTCCTCGTCCTCGCTCGCGGCCTCCGGGACGATCTGAACGATCGCCAGACGCTGTAACAGTGCCGCGACCTCGATGAGTGCCCGGTCAAAATCCGGCGCATCGCGGTCCAGCTCTTTCACCTCGGCGAGCAGGCCCGCGCCGTCCGCTCGCGCCAAGGCGTCGATGATGCGAGCGACGTGACCACGATCGATCGTGCCGAGCATCGAGCGCGCATTCGACTCGCTCAAGCTGCCGCCGCCGAAGGCAATCAGTTGATCGAGCAGGCTCAAGGCATCGCGCATGCTGCCATCCGCGGCGCGCGACAGCAGCGCGAGCGCCGCCGGTTCGTACGCGAGATTCTCCGCGCCGGCGATGAATTTCAGGCGTTCGCCGATCAGGCTCGCCGACAAGCGCTTGAGACTGAATTGCAGGCA
>Ga0187871_10000444_pt1 | contig 39675 bp, 33 predicted proteins | sample June2016WEW_16_1_FD_132988 | JGI IMG/M metagenome (GOLD analysis project Ga0187871, IMG submission 132988) | Peatland microbial communities from SPRUCE experiment site at the Marcell Experimental Forest, Minnesota, USA - June2016WEW_16_10 | ecosystem: Environmental > Terrestrial > Soil >...
CACCTTGCTGCGTGCGGTGGGGTTCTTTCTCTTCGCAAGTTGCTACTGGGCGCTGCTGCCTCTGGTGGCGCGCAACCAGGTCGGCGGCGGCGCAAGATTCTACGGCATCCTGCTGGGCACGATCGGTGCGGGTGCCGTCGGCGGCGTGTTCTGGCTGCCATGGCTCAGAGCGACCCTCGGGCGCAATCGCGTCGTGGCCGCCGGGTCGATGGGCACGGCGGTCGCGTTGGTGCTTTACGGGTATTCACGAAATCCCGTGACTGCTGTCGTGGCGAGTGCGGTCGCCGGTGTGTGCTGGATCGCGGTGCTATCGAATTTGAATGTGTCGGCACAGCTGGCATTGCCCGAGTGGGTTCGGGGTCGAGGCCTCGCCATCTATGCAACGGTGTTTTTCGGGTCGCTTACGGTCGGCAGCTTGTTGTGGGGGCAGGTGGCGCGCGTCGTGGGCGTCCCCGTAGCCCTTTATCTGGCGGCAGCAGGCGCACTGCTGGCGATTCCCGCGACCTGGCGGTGGCAACTCCACACCGGGACGGATATCGACCTTACCCCGTCGATGCACTGGCCCACACCGGTTCTCGGTCATCCTGTCGACCAGGATGCGGGCCACGTCTTGGTGACGGTCGAATACCGGGTCCGCGACGGGAACCGCCAGCCGTTCCTCGAGGCGCTGAAGCTGCTGTCGCATCAGCGCGGCCGGGATGGCGCCTACGGGTGGGGTCTATTCGAAAATGCCGCCACGCCCGGCAGATTTCTGGAGAAATTCCTGGTCGAGTCCTGGCTGGAGCACTTGCGACAGCATAAGCGCGTCACCAATGCCGACCGGGAGCTTCAGGCTCGCATCAATCAACTGCTTGAAAGCCCGCCGACGGTCACTCACCTGATCGAGGTGCGGGACGCGTTACAGCCATAGTGATGGACGTGCCGGAGGGAGGGGCGGATGAAGATCGGCTGGCCTCGGCCGATTGGTCATCTTGGTCCGAATCGAGATCCGAATATAGGGACAACGGCGGTCTGATCAAAAGATCCTGCGCTACGCGCCATAGCCCATACAGCTCTAGAAACGCGTAGCCAAGCATCATGACCACGAATATGGCAGTGTACATGTGCGGCTCCTCAAAACTGGCGGCAACCTCATCAGGTCGCCGAAGCAACATTAGCGCTCATCGGATGACAGATGCCTGCGCGTTCTTGCCGCGCAATGCGCGAAACTACGGACGTATGTTCCGGCTCCCACGCGAAGTAACGTTTCATCTGAAACGCGGCCGATGAGAACACCGTTCGCGCCGTTCACTCCCCGAAGGGCCTCCCGTATGATGCCCGCGAGATCCAGATCCTTTAACGGCGCCGGGGGCGGCGCGGGAGCGCTCACATGGCAAGCAAGGTTTGGTTCATCACCGGCACCTCCAAAGGCTTCGGCCGCGTCTGGGCGGAGGCGGCCTTGGGGCGCGGCGACCGCGTTGCGGCGACGGCGCGGGATGTGAACTCGCTGGCGCCGCTGGTCGAGCGCTATGGCGATCGAATCGCGGCGATCACTCTGGACGTTACCGCGAAGGTTGCGGTCGAGCGCGCCATCCGGCAGGCGCATGCACGCTTCGGCCGCATCGATGTCGTGATCAACAACGCCGGGTACGGGCTTTTCGGCGCAATCGAGGAGGTCAGCGAGGCGCAAGCAAGGGCTCAACTCGAGACCAATCTTTTCGGCGCTCTGTGGGTGACGCAGGCGGCATTGCCGATCATGCGCGCCCAGGGCTCGGGCCATATCATCCAAGTCTCCTCCATCGGCGGGGTCAATGCCTTCCCGACGGTCGGCCTTTACCACGCCTCCAAATGGGCGTTGGAAGGACTCAGCCAATCGCTGGCTGCCGAGGTGGCCGGCTTCGGCATCAAGGTGACTCTCGTGGAGCCGGGAGGCTACGCCACCGACTGGGGCGGACCCTCGGCGATCCGCGCCGCGCAGATGCCGGAGTATGACGGTGCCCGCGCCGCAATCGCGTCGTTTCGCAGCAATAACGTTCCCGGGGATCCAGCGGCGACGGGGCCCGCCATTTTGAAGCTCGTCGACTCGGAGGATCCGCCGCTGCGCATCTTCTTCGGCTCGGGCGGGCTGCCTTTGACACGGACGGAGTACGCCCGGCGGATCGCGACCTGGGAGAAATGGAACGATTTATCCCTCGCGGCTCAGGGCAACGGGGTCGCGAACCAGCCGCGTTAGCCGCGATGCTCCTCTACGAGAGGGGGGGAGTTAAGACGCCGCGCAATCCACGAATGCGTTGGTCTCGTCCATTCCTCCCGGGCGATGTATTGATTGAGCGCGAGCCACGGCGACTCGCGATTCCACCGAAGAAAGCCCACCCGCCGTCGCACGTATCGACGCTCTTCGACACAGTGTCGAAAAATCGCCGAGATCAAAGGATCCGAATCGCCAATGCCGCTCTGGGGCGTGCGCTGAACAAGTGACGACGTGCCGATTGATGAGGATGGTGGGGGCGACATGGCATTCAACCTCGCGCTGGCAGCGATTTGCCTAACAGACACGGTAACCCGCGATGAGCGCGGCCACCTGCTCTCCGTTGGCGTGAATTCAGCCGAATTGCGGACATACGAGACATACGAGACATACGAATAGTGCCGTCGCCCCGGCGTTTACGGCTGAAAACTCGTTCGCGCGTGACGTTCCGGCTGTAGCCTGCCCATGGAGATTCGCAATCCCTCGCAATGAGCGCCAAGTGCGCGCAATCCGGATCGCGGATGCGGGCCCATCATTGCGTCGAAGGACGAAATTACAAGCAAATTTAAAGGAGATGTCCATGAGCCTTTCACGCCGCACGTTCATCGAGAACGGCGCCATTCTGTTCGCCGTGGCGGGTATTTCCCCGGTTGCCGTATCCGCCGCCGCGCCGATGTTGTCGGAATCGGATCCGACCGCAGCCGGGCTCGGATACAAGTCCAATGCGTCGACTGTCGATAAGGCGAAATTCCCTCAATACGCGGCCGGCCAATCGTGTTCCACCTGCGCTCTGTATCAGGGAGCCGCGGGCGCTTCCTCGGGCCCTTGCCCGCTTTTTCCGGGAAAAACGGTGGCCTCGACGGGCTGGTGCTCCTCCTACACAAAGAAGGGGTAAGCACACCCCGCACGATTTGGAGCAATCGAGCGGAGTTCGCCGCAGCGTTTAGCCGGGCGGCGATTGAACGATGCGGGAGGGAAGGGAATGACTCTAGGTCGGCTGAGCTTGTCGATCACCGCCAGCCTTGGCGCCGTGTCGCTCACGTGCGCGTTGGCGGTCGGGCAGTCCCAGCCGGCCCACAACGATGGCGCCAATTCGCTCCCATCGACGAATTTTTCCGCAGACGGTACCGCCGATCATGGCGCTCTTCCAAGGCCGGCGCCGGGATTCGTGAATGCGCGCGTCGCAACGAATCCCCTGGCGTCGGACGCGCACGCGGTCGGCGAGAAAACCTGCATCGCCTGCCATCGCCTCGAAGCTGACCACTTCACTCACACCTTGCACGCGCTGGGCCTGCACGTGGCCAATCGTTCCGACCCGACCATCCCGGTATGCGAGGCGTGTCATGGGCCCGGGTCCGAACATGCGGCCAAGCCGCTGATCAAGGGGCTGATCATCGGCTATACGAAGGATTCCGGCACGCCGATAGAGACTCAGACGAAAACATGTCTTACCTGCCATGCAGGCGGTCCCCGCGATCATTGGGCGGGCTCGGTTCATCAGCGCAACGACCTGTCGTGCAGCGACTGCCACAACCCGATGGCGAAGTTCTCGGTCGCTGGGTTGATGGCGAAGTCATCGATCAACGATACCTGCGCCCAATGCCATAGAGACATTCGCCTGCAATTCAACCGTCGCTCGCACATGCCGCTGCCCGAGGGCCAGATGAGCTGCGACGATTGCCACAATCCGCACGGCACACTCACGGCCCCGCTGCTGAAGACGAACACCGTCAACGAGACGTGCTATCAATGCCATGCGGAAAAACGCGGGCCTTTCTTGTTCGAGCATCCGCCGGTGCGCGAGAACTGCTTGAACTGCCACACGCCGCACGGTTCGAATCAGGCGACGCTCCTGGTCGCACCGATTCCCTTCCTCTGCCAGCAGTGCCATACCAATTTCCTGCATCCGAACGACCTGCAGACGCGCCAAGCCTTGGGCACGGGCCTCAATCCGGATGAACGGGTCATGGGCCGAGGATGCCTCACCTGTCACGCGAACATCCATGGATCGAACGCGCCGTCGGGCGTGCGGTTCCACGAGTAGTACCGACCATGAACACTGACGCTATGCGAAAATTGATACTGGCCCCGGTCGTGGGTCTTTTGGCGGTGCCCATGCTCGCGTGGGCAGACAGCGGCGTCGGCGTCGACACCTGGCGCGCCGATAAACTCGATCCGACCGGGGGGCTATTGACCTCGGTGATCGACCCAAACGACACCAGCTGGCTCGAACCCGGAGCGCACCGCTCACCGACGGGAAACCTTTACCTGACGCCGACGGAGACGCCCCATCCGGACAACTTGAGCGTCTGGCAAATCTACGGAAACTTCGATCTCGGCTACCTGCATACCAGCGGCGAGAAAACCGAGCTCTACGATCGCTACACGCGATGGCCGACCAACGGGCCGGCATTCGACTTCGACGTGAATGGCGAGCGGCCATCCGATGGCAGCTACGCCGAACTCCGCGGCAGCCGCATCAGCGCCGAGGATCAATACTACGAGGCCGTGTACGGCAAGGCCGGCGCATACAAGGCCGAGATCTTCGTGCGCGATATGCCCAATGTCCTGTCGACCGATTCGAAATCCATATGGAACGGTGTGGGAAGCAATAATCTTACGCTGAAGGAAGGGCTCGTTCCCGGAGGCAGCACCCCGGCCCAGGTCGCGGCCGTCTCGGCCGCCTCACCCACCATCACGCTGGGTACCGAACGCAACAAGCAGGGACTCTCCTTGAGCACTTATTTGACGCCGCACTGGTCTGTCTACCTCAATGCGAGCGACGAGGAACGCAAGGGTGACCGTCCGTACGGAGGACCCTTCTTCTTCGATTTCGACCATCTCGGCGGCGCCATTTTGGAGACCATCAAGCCGATCGATGATAATACCGTCAACATCACGGCCGGCGCGCGTTACGCGGGATCCCTGTGGCGCTTCGATTTCGGCTATTCGGGATCGATCTATCGAGATGCCTACCTGTCGTACGATTTTCAGCAGCCGTTCATCCTAGGACCGCCGCTCGTCCCGGGAGCCACAGCATCGACCCTCACCCAGGGCCAGATGTCCATGGAACCGAATAACGACTACCACGACCTGCACACAACGGTCACCCGCATGTTGCCGATGAACGGCGAGGCCTCGCTGACCGCGGGCGTAGGGGAAATGAACCAAAACGACAATCTCATTCCGCCCACGAACTGCCAGGGAACGTTCGGAATGTCCAGCAACGGCACCTTCACCATCGGCCCGCAGAACCCGCAATTATTTCCGTGCAGCCAATGGAACACGACGGCGGCACTGTCGCAGAAGAGCGCAAACATGCTCATCGTCACGACCCTCACTCAAGCGACGCTGGTGTTGCAGCCGACGAGCGATGTGAGCGTGCGCGGCGGCGCAAAGTACTATCGAGAGGATTATCGCAATCAGTACGTGAACTACAACCCGGAGAACGGCGATTACGGCTATGTGGCCGAAAACGGCGCACAGGCCGGCATCGTGCCCGGCGATCCTGGATTCTGGAATGCGACGACCTATCCCGTTGCCACCGACGTTCAGTACGAGAGCATCCCTTATAGCTGGCAAACCATCGAGGGATACGGCGGCGCCGACTGGAAGTTCTCCAAGCACGATACGGTTGGCTTGACGTACACGTTCGACCACTACAGCCCCGCTCATCGAGAGGTGAGCTACGTCGATGACCACACCATCAAGGTCAACTGGACGGATAAAAGCCTCAACTGGTTGACCTTCAGATTCAATTACACCTTCTTGAAGCAAACGGGGAGCGTCTACAACTCCGATCCCTATGCATTTGCCTTCTTCTATAACCTGCCGGGATTCGTGCCCGCGGATGACACCATCACGGCGTGGACGGTCGACTCGATGCGCAAATACGATATTTCGGATCGCACGGAAAATAAGATCGATTTGATGGCCACGGTGATGCCACGCCCCGACATGACGGTCACGGCCTCGGTGCGCGGCGATTGGAACGTGTATCCCACCGAGATCGGCCGGCAGGGATACGATACCACCGCGGCGACGTTGCAGTGGGAATGGCAGCCCGAGGCGCGCACCAACCTGAGCCTGTGGGCGGCGATCGATCATTCGAGCATGCACATGGCGAATGTCAACGACGCGGGCGCGCCCTTGGCGACGGATTACCCCAATGCCGCCCTCGGCGGCCCCACGTATCCGCTCGCAGACCAATGGTGGGCAGCTGACGAGCAGCGCAACTGGACGGGCGGCGCGGCCCTCACTCATTATTTCCGGGACGTGCGTCTGGATTTCAGTTGGAACTACCTCTCTGCGCGCGGCATCACGAGTTACACCTACGCGGGAACGGGCGCGATGACCTTCCCGTACACGCCGGCCGAGGCAGGCAATCAGTTCCCTGCGATGACCTACGTTGTGAACTCCCTGACCATGAGCCTCACGGTGCCGCTCAGCGATCGCGCCTCGCTGCGCTTCTACGACTACTATGAGCACGGACAAGTCAGCGATTGGCACTATGCCGGATTCAACAATACGCTGGTGTACGGTAACAGGGTATACACCGATGCCGGTCCGCAGGGCTATAACACCAACGTCGTCGGCCTGTTCGTCAACGTCAAGCTATGAGGCCCGCGATGCTGAACCTTCGCCGCCCTTCGATGACGCCGATGTCCATGCTCGGAGCTGCGGGACTCGCGGCAGTCTTGCTGTTGCTCGCGAACCCTGGAGCTTCGGAGTCACGCTACATCGATCTTCGCCGTATCGAACCCATTCACGGCGATGTGGCGGCCGGCGCCCGAAAAGCCACCGTGTGCCACGCCTGCCATGGTGTGGGGGCCCCGGTGGCGCCGACGTTTCCGCGCTTGGCCGGCCAGCGCCCCGATTATCTTTACCATCGGTTGGTCTCGTTCAAAACAGCCGGCCCTAAAGACCCCTATTACTCCCAATCCCCTATGCGTTCGCAGGTGACGAACTTGACGGATGCCGACATGCGCGATCTGGCGGTCTATTTTGCTGCGCAGACTCCGACAGCCGGGAACGTGGTACCGGCACCGGCAGCGACCGCCGGAGAAGGGGAGGCGCTGTATCTCGCGGGGGATCCTGCGCGCGGGATTCCTCCCTGCCAGGGATGCCACGGCGCCGATGCGCGGGGAACTTCGATCGCCACCGCCCAATATGCGGCCTACCCGTCGCTCCGCGGGCAGTACTCGATGTATGTCGTCGCGCGGCTGACGAACTTCCACAAGAATCTGCCGCATGACACCACCAACGACTTCATCATGGGCGGTGTGGCGGCCACTCTCGACGATGAATCGATTCGGGCGATCGCCGCATGGCTCAGCTCGCTGACGCCCGCGAGGAGCTTATGATGTCACCGACGACTTTGATTTACCTGCGTCGTCTGCGTGAGAGCCGTGCCGAGCTGAGAGCGCTGGATGAGGCGCGCTCGGCAGGAAGTCTCGAGGCGACGGACTATGCGTCGCGGCGTGCGGCTCTCGGCGAGGGTCTCCTGTCGATTCTCGATGCGAAGCCAACGCGGTCCCGCGCGATCCCGTACGTCGGGCTGGGCGTCGCCGTGCTGGTACCGCTCGCAGCATTGGGCGCGTATCGATGGCTGGGTTCGTCGCAAATTGCGGAAGCGCCGGCGCCCCTGTCCGGCGACACCGCCATGCCCATGCCCGATCACGGCACCGACATGCAGGCGGCCATCGCCAAGCTCGCCGAGAAGCTGCGCCAGCATCCGGACGATGCCGAAGGGTGGGCTCTGCTCGGCCGCACCTACAAGGCTACCCAGCATTATGCCGAAGCCCGGGACGCGTTCCGCCGCGCCCTAGAAGCGGCACCGGGAGACGCCGACCTCTCGCGCGAATATGCAGCCGCGGCCACCCCCGACTCGGATGATGCAGGGGCGGCCTCGGGTGCCGAGGCGACTGCCCCCAACAGCTCGGCGCACATCGTGGTCAAGGTGGCGCTCGACCCGAAATTCAAGGATAGCGTGCAGCCGAACGACACTCTGTTCGTTTTCGCCAAGGCGGCCCGCGGCCCCCCGATGCCGCTCGCCATTACGCGTCTCACCGCGGCTCAATTGCCGGCCAGCCTGACCTTGACTGACGCCATGGGCATGGTTCCGGGCTTGACCCTTTCCCGGTTCCCGCAAGTCGTCGTTGGCGCGCGCATTTCGAAGTCCGGCAATGCGAGCCCACAAAGCGGCGACCTCCAGACGCTGTCTGCCTCAACGACGATAGCTCGGGCCGAACCCGTGCAGTTGATCATCGCCGAGAGGGTCAATTGACGATCTCACCCGGTACGCGCTAGGGGGCGCACACCGCGGAATGCCAACGACCAGATGAAAAAATCGCTCACCGGCGATGTGGCAATCATAGGGGGATCTCTCGCCGGACTCGCTACGGGCATCGGACTCGCTCGACGAGGAGTCCGCGTCACTGTCTTCGAACAATACTCGGGCGAGGATCGAGGTGGCAGCGGGCTGGGCGTCGACCGAACCCTCCTCAGCGAGACGACCGGCGTCGACGCACGCGTTGACGGCCTCACGCAGGCTCTTCCCGTGGTGGACGAGGGTTACCGCGAAACATCGACTTGGCTGGCCATCTATCGATGGCTTCGCGCAGTCGCCGACGCGACGGACGGACTCAGTGTGCGCGAGTCTACGCGCGTGGATCGCATCTGGTCCGACGATCATATGGCCTATCTTTCCGGCGCCCGGGTCGACGCTTCCGCCGATCTAATCATCGGCGCAGACGGATACCGCAGTGTGGTTCGAAGAGCGGTTGCGCCGACGCGGCCGTATGCCCCGTATGGCGGATTCCTCCTTTGGCGCGCGCTGGTCGAGGAATCCTGGCTCCCGAAGCAGATGCTTTCCAAGACGTCATTGGGCGGCGGACGGTCGCCGCATCCGGAGGCCGCACGGCTCGTCGTCTATCGGGTGCCGGGGCCGAATGGCGAAACGTCGCCCGGCAACCGCTCCGTCACGTTGGCCTGGTACGACGCAAGCCGCACACAATGGTTGCGCGAGCGGGGATATCTCGTCGGCGATGAAGTCATGGGCAGCGTCCTTCCCACCGCGGTCGACGTCGAGTTGCGCGCCGAGCTCCTGGCCATTGCCACGAGGCTCTGGCGGGGAACAGCGGGCGCGATCATTGTCTCGGCCATAGAACACAAAGTAATTTTCGGGACGCCGCTCGCCGAATATCTGCCCGAACGACTCGTTGCCGGTAGGCTGGGTCTGGTCGGCGACGCGGCGCATGTGGCCTCGCCGATGGTGGGAGCCGGCTTTTCATCAGGTCTTCAAGATGGTACGGCCTTTATTGCAGCGATTGGCCGCTCAGGAGGGACCGCTGCGCATGCCGGCACTCAGGCGCTTCGTCGGTACGATGAGGTGCGGTTGGCGCCCAACCGCAGGAGAGTGCTCGAGAGCCGGGCCGAAACGCAAGAACTGCTGCGTTCAACCGTGGCGCGATGACAGCCGCCGGGACGACTTGAAAAATCCGCTGAATATTCGAGAATCACCCTGGAGTGCGCGGCAAAGCGCGTTCGCGGCCCAGCCGTGCACGCCAGGCGGCCGGCCGCTCGCCGACAATCTTGCGGAAGCAATTGCTAAAGTGCGATCGATCCTTGAAGCCTGATTCCAGCGCGATCTGGCTAAGCCGGTCGCCGGATATGATCATCAGGTTCTGAGCGCGTGCAACCCGCAATTGATTGACATACTGGCGGGGCGAACAACCAAAACTCGCCTTGAAGGTGCGACTGAACCTCCAGCGGCTAAATTGTGCGACCTTGGCAAGATCGCCCATTCTAATCTTGGCGTGCAGGTGGACGGCGACATAACCTTGGACGCAGCGTGCTTGCCACAGCTCCATGAGATCGGGACTCGTCGCCGGTGGCGCCCTCTTCGCAGACGGCGGGCTGATGATGGAGCTGGTGTCGTGCATCGCTGCTCATCCTTCCCGTATTCATGGGCCGGTCAGGCGGCGAGACTAGCGCCCATCGAACGCGAGCGCTTGTGCGTGTTTGACGTGTTTTGTTCCACGCTGCGAACCGCTGCCAGGGATGCGCCGCGCCCGCTGATGAGAGGCGGAGGCACCGGCGCCGCGGACGGCGTAAACTTCTCGCCGAGCGATCTGGCGTCGTGCGACGGCACGGAGGCGAGGGCCACTAGTGATAAGCGGACTCTGTACGCAGCGCTACGTTGCAGGCGCACTCTGCGCGCTCCTGTTCTTGTCAGGGACGTGCTGGCCGGCATCCGATCCCGATGCAAAGCCGCCGACCGCAATTCTGCTCGTTCCGCGAGACGACCTGCCCGATCCTAGTTTCTCGGACTCGCTTGTGCTCGTGATGAACAACCTGGGCCCCGGGCCCATCGGCGTCATCATCAATAGGCCGATGCAGATTCCTGTCTCGCATCTTTTTCCGGAACTAGGGCGCCTCGCGAAGCTCACCGACAAGGTGTACTTCGGCGGCCCCGTTGACCTTGACACGGTGTGGTTCCTATTTCGTGCCGCCACACGGCCAGAGCACGCGATCCAGACCTGTGAGGGGGTCTACTTGAGCGCGGACCGGCAGCTGCTGCGACAGCTGCTCGATCGCGACAAACCCATGGCCGGACTGCGGATCTTCGTCGGCCACGCCGGTTGGGCGCCGGGGCAACTCGAGGCCGAGATCGAACGGCGCGACTGGTCGCTGAAACGAGTTGATGTGGAGGCGATCTTCGGCGGCAAGGCGGATCACCCCTGGCCTTCGCGGGAGGGCCCGAAGCTCAGCACTTAGCGCGGTTTGCGGCGTCTCGCCGACTTCAGTCGGTCATTTGATGTCGCACGCCGCTAATAGTGAAACTTGTAGCGTAGTTCGGCGTAGATCTGGAACGGATTGTTCCAGTGAAGGCCGCCGAAGGTGAGGCTGTTGTCGGTGAGCAGGTGCCGGTTGGTGACGTTCAGGGCCGTGATCGACACCGACAGATCACGGCTGATATTGCGGCCTGCGGTCAGATCGAGCACCGCGTAGCCTGGCAGATGGGTCGGCGGCGGGGTGCCGTTGGACAGTCCCGAATTGACCGACAGGTTGGAACCGACGAAGAACTGTTGCGGCAATTTCGCGTTGTACCCGAGATTCAGGGTGTTGCGCTGATCGTGGTCGAGTCCGATGGGGGGACTGCCGCATTCCGTACCTGGGACCACGAGACCGCCGGTGATCGACCCGAAGCACTCCGCCGTCTGGTTCGAGTAGGCGAGGTGCACCTGCCCGTACGGCCAGAAGGCGGGTGAGCGCACCGTGAGCTCGCGCCCCTCGATGAGCGCGCCCTGGTCCGTGATCGGCAGGTAGATGTCGGATTCGCCGAGCGGGTTGTGGTCGAAGAAGTTGGTCGACTCGGTGACGAAGTAGTCCGCATCGATGGTCCAGCCCTGCACCGGGATCGTCACGCCGAACAGGCGCTCCGTGTCGCGCTCTCCGTGCAGCGGCAGGAAGGCGGTGTCGTTCGCGGTCGCATAGGCGACCAACGGTCCCGACAGGGTCTCGAGCGGCGGGGCTTGGTAGTACTTGCCCCAGAAGGCGCTCAGCACCCAATCCAGCCGCGGCAGCAGGATGGTGGCGCCGAGCCGCGGGTCGGTCGCATTCTCGGTGAAACTGCTTTCGAAGTGTGATTGGCGCACGCCCGCCGACAGGTTGAGCCAATGCGTCGCTTCGAAGGTATCCTGCAGCCAGGCGGTGATGAGCTCGCCGGTCGGGCTCTCCAACTCCTGAAGCGTCGGCGAGCTGCCGTCGGTGAAGGCCAGATTGAAGTCAGCCTGATCCTGCTGCGCGAACCCGAAGAGGCCGACGTCCAGATGATTGCGGCTCACGTCCCACTTCAGCTGCTCTTCGGCGCCCTCGTACTGCGAGCTGTGATGATAGGTGGTGACAGTCGGATAATCGCCGGCGCCCCCGTCATAATCCGCCCGGTCGAAGTGATAGAGAAGCGAGCTCGTGAGCACCGCGTTGTTCGTGAAGGTGTGCGCCCAGGACAGCAGCGCAAAATTGTCCGCCTCACCCTGCACATCGCCGGACTGCCCGACGCAGCCCGGATCTGCGGCGAGCACTGCCGCGGTGCAGTCCGGTATCTGGTAAACGTCCTGCCGCAACTGCGCGACGAGGCTCACCGCATCTTGCTCGCTTGGCTTCCACTGGAGGTTGGTGAAGGTACCGTACCCGTGCGTCTCGTCATGGATCACCTGGGAGACTGGGGTCTGCAGGCCGAGATCGCTGCGGTTGCCCTCGACACTCGCATAGTACGCGAAATCGCTCGTATGGCTCGCGACGCTGAAATAGTCGTTGGTCTGGCCGAAGTTCCCGGCCGTCACGTCGAGCTCGGCCTGGTTATCGCTGCTGAAACCGCTCTTCGGGATTACATTGAAGATGCCGTAGGTGCGGTCACCTTCGTCCGCCAGGTAGCCGCCCCGCTCGATCCCCAAGGTCTCCACGTCCTGAGGATTCAATACAGGGCCGAGGTTCTCCGCGATGTTGGTGTTCGGAATCTCGACCCCGTTGATCAGCCAGTTGGTCTGATGGCCACCACGTATGTGCAGCATGTCATGGGCTTGGTAGGCCCCGGGAACGTAATCGGTGATCATGGCGAGACTGTTGACGTTGGTCGCTCCCGGGGTGCTCTCGATGTCCTGCTGGCTCACCAGCGTGATCGGGGTGACCGAGGCGACGACCGGCAGCCGCCTCGCGGTCACCGTCACCTCGGCGAGATCCGAGGGAGGCTTCAATACGATGTTCGCGAACGGAAAATAGCCCGCCTCCACCGTGACCGGCTGGTTGACAGCGGCGAAGTCGCGCTGCGAGATGGTGAGCATGTACTGGCCGATCGCCACGTTCGGAAAATCGAAGCGGCCGGTCGAGCCCGTCTGGCGCTCTAGGATCGCGTGGGCGGCGGACTCGAGCACCACCTTCGCTCCCGCCACCGGCCGGTTGCTGTCGTCCCGGACGATGCCGCTCACGCTGCCGTAGGCCGCGGCCCAGCCGCGCGCCGGAACAAGGACGACCATGAGCAGCATGAGGACTGCCGCCCCGGTGGAGACGGGATAAGTTCGGGGCCGGCGGCGCGCGCGCGCCGCCGGCGCTTGAATGCGATCGATCACGGAAAAACTCCTCAGGCTCGCCTTCCGGGCGAAGCCCTGCAAACGTACGGATGAGCGCACGCCACTCATGGCGCGCGCTCGTGATTGTGGCTGGCACGAGCTCAGCCGAGGGAGGTCAGCTCAGCCGATTCGGCGGTGCTCGGGGCTGTGGGAGATGAACGACGCGGACAGGGACCGCGATCGAGGCGAAGGCGAGCGCGCGAAGCTTCAGGGCGGATGAGAAATCGCCCGGCAGCGGCAGGTGAGGGGCGGGTCCGGCACCGCAGGCGGTGCCGAACACGCAATGTTCGCTTTGTGCGGGACTTCCGTGGTGCTGGCGCGGTCCCTGCTGAGGGTCCCCGTGGGACGTGGAGTCCGCGGGCATGGAGTCCATGTCCATGGACCCCATGTCCATGGAGTCCGCGTCTGAAGGCTCGACGTGCGCGAGCCATCCGGCGGGAAGGCCATCCCAGCAGATCTCGATGGAGAACGGGCGGCCGCTTGCCGGCATGAATCCCGGCGGAATGAGCATGCGCGACGCAAACGCGACCAGCAGGATGCCGGCCATCAGCGTTCGTATGTTCCGCTTGCCGAGGCTCAAGCGCGCATCTCCCGGGGGGGTTATTCTTGGCGGGAGAATTTTACCAGCAAAAGCGAAACAGAGTGAACACCCACCATGTTGCTACCAACGACCGAGAGCGCGGGATGACGAGCTTCCAGGCAGTTCTTCTATCGGCGACTTTGTTCGCGACTTCATCCATGGCCATGAGTCAGGACGACGCGCGACAGCAGCTCATCGAACGCGCCAAGTCCTTCGAATTGAATACCCCCTACGTGCCGCCTCCCGGCGATCCGATGGAACACTACGCATCGGGGTACGCGAAAATCATGTGCTCGTCGGTGTTCATCTCGGGTCTCGAGCCTGCATTTGCCGCCGAGAACGTAGGTTACTTCACCGCACCTTACGAGGTGCGGGCGGAGCTTGGGATCCCGAAGATCGACCGCGAGAAACGCACGGTGGAGGTCAGGATGCCGAACGGCATAGTGCGTATTGCCAAGCAAGTGGGCAGTCAGGGGTGCGTGACGCTGCCTATCGGCAGGACCGACGTTTTCTTCAAGCCGACAATCGTAAAGAGCGCCTTGCCCGACCCGAAATCGCAACAGTGGCCGATGGGTGACTTGCCGCCTCCGGGTGATTTTCCGCCGCAAATCAACCGGACAATGATTCAACAGGCCGAGGAGGCGGCCTTTGATCCCCGGGGCATGACGGCGGCGTTCGTGGTCACATACAAAGGGCGAATCATCGCGGAACGCTACGGTAAAGACATCACGTCTACGACGCCCCTCGAGAGCTGGTCCATGGGAAAGAGCTTGAGCGCCACGCTCATGGGCGTCCTCATCAAGCAGGGTATGTACGATCTGTGGCAGCCGGCACCGATTCCCGAATGGCAATCCCCCGGTGATCCGCGCGCAAAAATTCGGATCGCCGATATCCTGCACATGTCGAGCGGCCTGCGGATCCGCGCACCACTGGACCCGGACTTCGACAAGAACGGTCCATATCCCGATCACTATTATCTCTACACGGGCAGCGTCGATTCATTCAAATACGCTGCGACGCGGCCTCTGCAGTGGCCGCCGAACACCGTGGGCCGCTATCGCAACACGGACCCGGTTCTCACCAATTACCTCATTCGGCTCGCTGTCGAAAAACGCCATGAGGACTATCACTCATTTCCTCAGCGCGCACTGTTTGACAAGATCGGCATACGTACGATGGTCCTTGATACCGATCCCTATGGGAATTTCCTCACGCAAGGCTATGACCAAGGCTCGGCCCGCGACTGGGCGCGCCTCGGCAATCTTTACCTGCAGGACGGGGTTTGGAACGGCGAGCGCATTCTGCCCGAAGGCTATGTGAAGTTCGTGAGCACGATCGCGCCGGCGTGGTTGGCGGACAAGCGTCCGATCTATGGCGGATTTTTCTGGATCAATGGCGACGGCAACTTTCCCGCGCCCAGGGAGTCGTTCTACATGGATGGTGCCGGCGGTCAATACGTGCTCATCATCCCGTCATACCAACTCGTCATCGTACGGCTTGGGCATTACAAGGGGGCGGACGCCGGCGATGAGGCGCTCAAGAAGGCGATCAAAATCATCCTCGAAGCCGTCCCCCGCGTGAGAAGTTAGAGAGAGATTCGTTTAGGGGCGAAAGGTTTCCGACCGGCGCAACTCAATTCGCCGGCGGCGGGATTACCCAGCGACCTGCCGTCGCATCATAGACAAACCCGAGCATCTCGAGCGCCTCGGCGCTCGCGTGACGCAGACTCCCGCACGGCTTGGCAGATTCCAAGTCCCAGGGGTTAATGATCTCACTCGTCTCTGCAGCCATATACATCGTCCTTCAGTGGGTGAAGCTATCGTCGCATAGCGCCTCACTCTCAGCGCCTCACTCGTCATATCGAGTTCGACCGACGCGGAGCGCCCACCGATTACAGGAAGATTCTAGGCGGCGCCTGACAGGAGCGCTTGACCGTGATTGCGATTACTTGCGCGCAATTACCGCGACCTCGAGCGCCGCGCATGGCATCAGCTGCAGGCTATGGTGTTTATCAATTTAAACTAACAAACGAACCATATCCCCGCAGGGCCTCGTCGTTGGTGAGCAAGATCATAGGCTCGACCAATGCCTGCGCCACCAGGATCCGGTCAAATGGATCCTTGTGCAGCAACGGCAATTCCGCGACCCTCGCGGCGTGCTCTCCGGACACCGCAAGGAGGCTAAACCCAGCCGGCTCGATCGAGTCGAGAACCTCACGGGGGTTGGCGTCGAGTTTCCCGAGTGTCGACTTGATGCTGATCTCCCAGATCGAGGCCGCGCTCGCATACACCTCCGCGGCATCGATCTTTCGTCGCACCGACGCAGAAAGCTTTGAAGGCTGGGAGAGAGACCAGAGCAACAGATGCGTGTCGAGCAAAACCCGCATGCTCACCGTCCCTCGAAATCCGCAATCAACTCGTCGAGCGGCGCATTGAAATCATCCGGCACCTTGATTTTTCCCTTCAGCAAACCCAGCTTCTTGCGCCGCGGCTTGACCGCAATTGGACTCAGGCGCGCCATGGGCTCGCCGGCCTTGGCGATGATGACCTCCGCGCCTGCGGCGACTTCATCGATGATGCGCGAGAGGTGGGTCTTCGCCTCGTGAATATTAATTACCTTGCTCATGCGCGCTCCGTGTGGACTAGACTAAGTTTAACTAACAAGCGCGAGGATGACAATGAAGGCGTCAGTCCTCCCGCAATTCGCTGAAGCAGGCGCTCAGGTAATCCAGCAGGGCTCGAACCGAAGGCAACAGGCCGCGCTTGGAAGGGTACACGGCGTGAACGACGTGTGTCTTGGGCGCCCAGCCGGGCAGCACGTGCATCAGCTTCCCTGCGCGTATTTCATCGCAGACCATCATAAGCGGCAGGTTCACGATGCCGACGCCGGCGATCGCCGCACTGCGCAGCGCGATCATGTCGTCGCTAACCAATCGCGGCTGATGCCGGATGTCGGCCTGCGCGCCATCCGGACCCGACAGTTTCCAGATGTGTTCCTGCCGCGGTGGTCCAAGGTCCAGGCTGGGGAGACCGTTCAAGTCTGCCGGTACCTGGATCGACCCTGCTCTCTTGAAGTCTGGGCTCGCCACCAGCGCATGTCCCGTCTTTGCCAGAATTTTCATCATCAGGTCGCTGCCTTCGATCGGCAGGGGGCGGACACGGATGGCCACATCGATGCCTTCGGCGATGAGATCGACGCGCCGATTGGTCGCTTCCAGATGAATCACCACGTTCGGGTGCTGGCCCATGAAACCGGCGAGCATGGCGCTGACCCTGGCATGCAAGAAGGCCACCGGGCACGTGAGGCGGACAATGCCGCTAGGCTCAGAGCGGGTTTGCTCGACTGCAGCCTGGGCGGCGTCGGCTTCGACCAGCATGGCCTTGCAGTGGACGTAATAGTTTTGGCCGATCTCCGTTACAGAGAAGTGGCGCGTGGAGCGTTGGATCAGCCGCACGCCGAGACGCTCTTCGAGCAACGCGATGCGCCGGCTGAGCTTGGACTTGGGTTCGCCCAGGGCGCGTCCGGCGGGAGCGAAGCCGCCGTGATCGACCACCTGTACGAAGTAGTACAGCTCGTTGAGGTCTCGCATTGGCCTTCCATCGTTCTTATAACAGAACGATCAGTCTACAAAATGCCCTCTACCGAGGCCAGCGTTCGCGCCATATGGTGTAGCTCATAGGGGCTCTACCAGGGCCTTCCATCAGGAGAAAATCGATGAAGAAGATTCTCGGGGTCTACACCCCTCCCGGCGGGCACTGGGTAGGCGATGGTTTTCCGGTGCGTTCTTTGTTCTCGTACAACAGCCACGGCCAGCATCTCAGCCCGTTCCTGCTGCTGGATGTCGCCGGCCCGGCCTCTTTCGCGCCGACCGCCGATCGGCGCGGCGTGGGCGAGCATCCGCACCGCGGCTTCGAGACCGTCACCGTCGTCTATCAGGGTGAGGTGCAGCACCGCGATTCCACCGGCGCCGGCGGCACGATCGGCCCTGGCGACGTGCAGTGGATGACGGCGGGCGCCGGCATCCTGCACGAGGAATTCCATTCGCAGGCCTTCGCCAAATCCGGCGGAACCCTCGACATGGTGCAGCTATGGGTCAACCTGCCGGCCAGGGACAAGATGACCATTCCGTCCTACCAGACCCTGCTGCGTAAGGACATTCCGGTGATCGAGTTGCCCGAGGGTTCCGGGAGCCTGCGCGTGATCGCCGGCGAGTACGCCGGACAACCCGGTCCAGCGCGCACCTTCAGCGCGATGGACGTATGGGATCTGCGCCTGCTGCGAGGTCGCAGCGTCAGCCTGCCATTTACGGCCGGGCGTACCGCAGCCCTGGTGATCCTGCGCGGAGCGGTGCAGGTCAACGGCAGTGAAATCGTCCGAGAAGCACAGTGGGTGTTGCTGGATCGCGAAGCCGGGGAAGTGCTGCTCGAAGCGAACGGCGATGCCGCCGTGCTGGTGCTGAGTGGCGAGCCGCTGAACGATCCGATTGTCGGCTACGGGCCCTTCGTGATGAACAGCGAGGCCCAGATTGAAGAAGCCATTGAGGACTTCAATGCCGGCCGCTTCGGCCGGATCGCGCCCCAGACCCGGGGAGCGATCCATGCCTCGCAGCGCAAATAATCATGCGAGGAGGAATCCGGCGCGATAGAAGGGTTGCTCCGCGAGCAAAGGGAAAGCGTCGAAGGCGAAGAGGGAGGCCGTGGAGCTGACATTTCAGGTGCTGGACCCGATCAACTTCGTCATCTCCGTTGCCACTTCCGGCTAACCGGCGGCCTGCACGACTGTGCAAGGGCGGTCCGCATGTTTGAGAGTTGCACAGGCGGCGCGCGCATCTTGCTCACTCATCGGCGCCGATGTAATCCGATAGTCCCGATCATTTGCATTGGGCACCAGTACGACCACCTGCCGCAGCTCCTTGCCGAAACGCTTTGTCAACGCGTCACGCTCGTGATCCGCACGCCGCTGGCTGCGTGCCGTTCCAAATTCGGCACGATAACCGGTTATCGCCTTGAGTCTGTCGCGAGCTTCATCCGCTTCGGAGCCAGAGGGATATTTACTCAGGAAATTCTGCAACGACTGCGCGGTTTCGTTCGTTTGCGCTGCTTTCCAGGCGGCAGCTCTCCCGCGCGTTACGATTTCGCCGCGCGCCGCTTGCGCATGCGCGCCGTTCGGTTCGGCGGTCAAATATTGCTGGTAACCTTGAATCGTCGAGGCGATCTGCGCTGTCGTCCATGCCTGCTCATCCCGAAGCGCGGCGATGCGGCTCTGGGCATCGACGGAATGTGGATCGTTCGGATAGTCGGACAAAAACTTCTGGTACGCCGCGATCGTATCGAGGGCGCTCGCGTGTGACCACTCATATCCCGCCCCGCAGGCGCTAAGTAGGATGGTGCCGCAGAGAATGCCGGCGAGGGGCAGGCGTCGCAGGATCATAAATTCTCCATTGCCAATCTTTGGTATGCAAAGGACCGCATATGTGAGACAGAGTGTATGAAAAAGAAAAAGTTCGCCTCCGAGGCGGCGACAAGAGCTCTTGGCCGGGCGAGCCTCAGGCCAATGCCGCCTCTATCAACGGCAACCAAGCCTGCGGTGGGTAATGCACGGCGTTGAACCGCAACGTGTGCAGCTGCTCATGGGACGGATTGAGTGCGAGGATACTTGTCTGTGGATAGCGCCCGCGCAACCACGCAACCATGTCCAGTCGGGTCTGTTCGGGGGCCGCGTGTCCGATGATGAAGAGATCCACCGGGGGCAGGAGTGGCAGTACGGTTTTCGCGGCCTCGTTGCCTATGGCAGATGTCACGGTGTAACCCTGGCATCGCAACAAATTGGCGCGCGCGACAAAGTGTTCCTCACGATAGGCGACTTGGAATATACGCTTGCGGTCAGCCACAGGCACCCCTTGCGAGCTACTTCGTCTCGTGTCTTAGAGGGGCTGCCTTGTGCCAGGTTCCCGACCGTCAAGCGCATAGAGCGATGACGCAACGCCATGTGCAAGCATGGCGTTTGCATTGTGGCGCGGCGACGCCAACAATCCCGCAATGAGCGTGTAACGCCTGAGGTGATCCATGAGCAAGACGATTTTGATGCTGGTTGGTGATTACGCCGAGGATTACGAGACCATGGTTCCTTTTCAGGCGCTGCACATGGTGGGGCACACGGTGCATGCCGTGTGTCCGGGCAAGAAGAAGGGCGATTACGTGATGACGGCCGTACACGACTTCGAGGGGCAGCAAACGTACTCCGAAAAGCCCGGCCACCGCTTCACGCTCAACGCAAGCTTCGATGAGGCGAAGCCAGAGCGTTACCACGCGCTGCTCATTCCCGGGGGACGCGCCCCGGAATATCTCCGTACCGACGCTCGGGTCATCGCGTTGGTGCAGCAATTCTCACGTGACAACAAGCCCATAGCGGCGGTCTGTCACGGGGCGCAATTACTGGCCGCCGCCGGCGTGATTCGCGGCAAGCGCGTCTCGGCATATCCGGCATGTGCGCCGGAGGTTACGCTTGCCGGGGCCGACTATGCGCAGATCCCGCTCGACCAGGCGGTCACCGATGGTGTGCTGGTCACCGCTCCGGCCTGGCCGGCGCACCCGGCGTGGCTGGCCCAGTTCCTTGCGGTACTGGGAACTCGCATCACGCTCTGAATGGCGTTCAACGTGCGCAAGGAGAATATCGCTGTTGGGAGCTCCGATGGCCGTCAAGGCGGCGCCACAGCGGGCATGAGCGGCCCAGGCGGAAAAGTCCTGGTTTGGGACGGGGCTACACGCCTGTTCCATTGGGCCGTCGTGATGCTATTTGCGGCTGCCTATGTCACCTGGCGGCTGAACTGGATGGACTGGCATGCTTACGCCGGATACGCGTTGTTCACAGCCGTGGTGTTCCGCATCCTGTGGGGGTTCTTCGGCAGCGAGACGACGCGGTTCTCGCGCTTTCTTGCGTCTCCACGCGCCGTCGCCCGACATCTGGCGCACGCTCTGCGCCGTGAACCGGATCGGCTAGCCGGGCACAATCCGGCCGGCGGTTGGATGGTCCTGCTGATCCTGCTGCTGCTGTTCGGGGAGACCTTAACCGGCGTGTATGTCGCCAACGACGTTGCGGACGAGGGACCGCTCACCGAACTGATCCCGGCGCCAGTGACGAACGCGATTACCGCGCTTCATTGGATAATCTGGGATGCTTTACTGGCGGCGGTGGCGCTGCACTTGATGGCGGTGCTCCTCTACGCGGTGGTGAAGGGACAGAACCTCCTGCGTCCGATGGTCACTGGGTGGAAGACCCTGCCAGCAGGCGTGCAGCAACCGCGTTTAGTCGGCGCCACACGCGCACTCATCCTCCTCAGCTGCAGCGCGCTTGCTGTAGCCGTGCTCGCCAAGGTTCTGTAGCAGCTCAGCTCTTGGGCGGCATCACCTGTCCACGGATTTCGCCTCCCGGATGGGCTTCGGTGTGCAGGTTAATGTACAACTCGCCCGCCTCGAACTGGTTCGCCTGATCAGGCGTCAGTGTCGCATGTCCCTTTATCGGACTCTCGACCGGACTATCCTTTTTCGCCAGCCATAGTTGCACGGGACCGTTCTTCCCCTCGGCTGCCGGTCCATGGATATGCGCCATGGTGACGGCGCCTGATAAACCGCTATACCGGATCGACCAGCTGAGCATGTGAGTCGCCGGGTCATAGGTGAGTTCGGCGGTTCCGCTGCCGGCGGATTGCACGGCTGGAACCTGTTGCGCGCCGGTGAGCGGCACCTTAAAGGATTCGGGTGCGGCCTGCGAAGGCCCCGCCCAAAGGGAGATGCCCAACAGATATACAACCGTGACGATTAGGCGAGACATCGTAATCCTCATTGTGGTCTCCTTTCGATTGATTTGATTGTGACACGCAATATAGAGGGGCTACCCCACCTGATTGTAGATCAAGCCGATGTAATCAGGTATCTCGTTCACGGAAGCGCTACGATGACGCCTAATCGGCCGCGGACCTTAGACGCAGCGCGTTGGCAATCACCGACACGGAAGAAAGGCTCATGGCAAGTGCTGCAATGAGGGGGCTTAACAACCAGCCGGTAAGCGGATACAGCACGCCGGCGGCGAGCGGAATACCGAGCGCGTTGTAGCCAAAGGCAAACAGCAAATTCTGCCGGATATTCCGTACCGTGGCCTCGCTCAATTTCCGGGCGCGGACGATTCCTCGCAAATCCCCCCTGACCAAGGTGACCTGTGCGCTTTCCATGGCGATATCGGTTCCGGTTCCCATGGCGATGCCCACGTCGGCGCGCGCGAGCGCGGGGGCGTCGTTGATGCCATCGCCTGCCATCGCGACACGATGGCCTCCCTTTTGAAGCTTCTCGATCGCTGCCGCTTTATCCGCGGGGCGCACTTCCGCAATCACCTCGTCGAAGGGCAGTCCGGCGGCAACCGCGGTCGCCGTTGTGCGGCTGTCGCCCGTGAGCATGACCAGACGCAAACCCATGGCCTGCAACGCCTGAAGCGCTGCGGGCGTGGTGTCTTTGAGCGGATCGCCAACGGTGAGGATCCCCGCCGGCTGCGCATTGATGGCAAGGTAGATGATGGTTTGTCCGATCCGACGCAATGGCTCGCTCGCCTCGTGCGCGGCGCTCACGTCCGCGTCGGCGCCGCGCATCAATAGCGCATTCCCCAAGGCCACGCGCCGCCCCTCCCAGGTGCCCGTGACCCCTTGTCCGGTCACGGAGTCGAAGTGCGTGACCTCAATCGGGACGACGCCGCGGGCGCGCGCCCCGGCAACAATGGCACGGGCCAACGGATGCTCGCTCGAGCGCTCAATGCCTGCCGCACAGGCGAGTACGGCCTCTTGCGAATACGGCCCGAGTGCAATGACTTGAATGAGCGTGGGCCTCCCCTGGGTGAGGGTGCCGGTTTTGTCGAGCACGAGGGTATCAACGGTGCGCAACGTCTCGATCGCTTCGGCATTGCGAAAGAGAACGCCCAGTTGGGCGCCCCTGCCGCTCGCCACCATGATGGAAATAGGCGTCGCCAACCCAAGCGCACACGGACAGGCGATGATTAGCACCGCAACCGCATTCACCAGCGCGTAAGCCAAACGCGGCTCGGGGCCTGCAACCCACCAGGTAATGAAAGTCACGATCGAGATGCCGATGACGGCCGGGACGAACCACACCGCGACCCGATCGGCCAGCTTTTGTATGGGTGCGCGCGAGCGCTGCGCCTCGCTCACCAGCGCCACGATTTGCGACAGCAAACTGTCGGCCCCCACGTGCTCCGCTTCGATCACCAGCGTCCCCGTCTGATTGATCGTCGCACCGACCACTTGATCGCCGACACCCTTATTCACGGGCAGCGGCTCGCCCGTGAGCATCGACTCATCGACGCTCGATTGGCCGCTCACGACACGGCCATCGACAGGGATCTTCTCTCCCGGTCGGACTCGAAGCCGATCGCCGACGGCGAGGGATTCGAGCGGTACTTCCGCCTCCTCATTGTTGGCTGTCAGGCGGTGCGCTGTTTTGGGAGTCAGTCCGAGGAGTTGTCGAATCGCCGCGCTCGTGCGCCCTCGCGCGCCGAGTTCCAGCCATTCGCCCAGGAGCACCAGCGCCACGATCACCGCGGCCGCCTCGAAATACACGCCGACCATGCCGTGGGCATCGCGCATCGTCGCGGGAAACCGACTTGGGAGGAACGTCGCGATCAAACTGTATGTAAACGCCACTATCACGCCGAGCCCGATCAGCGTGTACATGTTGGGCGCACGGTGCAGCACGCCGAGCCAGCCCCGGCGATAGTACGGAGCGGCCGCCCACACCACGATGGGCGCGCTGAGCGCCAGTTCCAGCGCCCGTAGCGTCCAGGACGTGGTGGAGTCGAGCGCCCACCCCAAGAAGTGCGGCACCATTGCAATCAGCATGACCGGTATGGCGAGCGTCGTCGCGATCCAGAACCGGCGCCGCACGCTTCGGATCTCATGTTCATCCTCAACCTCTGTCGGCATCAAGGACTCGAGCGCCATTCCGCACTTCGGACAATGGCCCGGTCCGATTTGCCGTATCTCGGGGTGCATGGGACAGGTGTAAATCGTACCTGCGGCCACCTCGGAGACCGGCAGAGCGGCAGGGGCGGGCCGGATGGCCGCTTTTGCCGAGCGCGTTGCAGGCAGGTAGCGAGTTGGTTCTTTGAGGAACTTCGTGCGGCAACCCGCGCAACAAAACCTGAATGACTGGCCTGCGTGTTCCGCCGTATGCGGCGAGTCGGCGGCCACCGTCATTCCACACACCGGATCGATGAACGCTTCGGCTGCATGCCCCGCGGGAGTTGCCGCATCGGTGCCGTGCGCCGAGGAGTGCGGGTGTGGCGAATGGCCCATCGTATGAGCGTGCTGATGATCGTGCCGTGTGTTCATTTGTCATCCTCGTCTGTCAGCGCCCTCAGGATTGGGCAGTCTGCTGCCCGGCCGTGCCCCGGGCAGGCCGCAACCAGCGTCTCGAGTCCGTCGCGCACGCGCTCAAGAGCGGCGATACGCGCCTTTACATCCAACAATTTGGTCTGAGCCGAACGCTTGACGCGCCCGACGTCCCGTTGCGCCGATAGGGCGAGCAGTTGCTTGATTTCCTTCAAGGTGAAACCGAGGCCTTGCGCGCGACGAATAAAACGCAGCCGTGCCAGTTGTATGTCGCCATAACGGCGATACCCTGACGCCAGCCTCATCTGCGGTGCCAGGAGTCCGTTGCGCTCGTAGTACCGCACGGTGTCGATGCCGACACCGCCGCGCTTCGCCAGTTGCCCGATTCCCAACGCTGCCATCGCAAGCTCCTTGAATTCGTGTCGCCAGCCTAAACCCGGGACCAGGGTCCAGAGTCAAGCATCGGGCGCTGATTCGCAAGCTCGCTCAATCAGGAGCCCGCCGTCGGTCGCGAGTTACGGCTGTAACTTGAGCGCTTGATTTAGGACATCGACGGCTAACCCGGCTGATGGACGCTGTCGGCGCGTCTGCAAAAATCGATTCCGAGGGGAACTCACCATGGCCACAATCGATACCTATGATGCATTGGTGCTGGGCAGCGGCGAGGCGGGAAAATCGATGGCGTGGTATCTCGGCGGTGCCGGTAAACGCGTCGCGGTCGTGGAGCAGCGCTATGTCGGCGGATCCTGCCCCAATATTGCCTGCTTGCCGAGCAAGAACATCGTCCACGGAGCAAGCATCGCTCATACGGTAGCCACGAGTGAGGCGCTTGGAACCCGCGTCACCAGGAGCGTGTCGATGCGGGAAATTCAGGCCCGCAAGCGCACGATGGTGGAAGGCCTGGTGCAAACGCATCTGAGTAAGTTCGCCGCCAGCGGTTGCGAACTCTTGATGGGACGGGGCCGCTTCATCGATGAGCGGACCATCGAGGTTGCACTCAACGGAGGAGAAACACGTACCCTGCGCGGCGACCAGGTATTCCTGGACGTGGGAGCCTTCGCAAGGCTGCCGGCGCTACCCGGGCTGGTCGAATCGGGTCCCCTCACGCATGTCGAGCTCCTTGACCTTGACACCGTGCCAGAGCATCTCTTGATCCTGGGAGGCAGCTACGTGGGACTCGAGCTCGCGCAAGCGATGCGCCGGCTCGGCAGCCGCGTCACTGTCTGCGAGCGCGTCGAGCGGCTGCTGCCCGGAGAGGATCCCGATATCGCCGGGGGGATCCGAGACCTGCTGCACGACGAAGGTGTCGATGTCATCACCTCGGCGGATGTGGAGCTCGTTTCCGGGCGCTCCGGCGACGACGTGGCACTTCGCGCCATGATCCGCGGCACGGAGAAGATCATCGAGGGTTCGCATTTGCTGGTAGCCCTGGGCAAGGCGCCGAACACCAACGGAATAGGCCTCGAGCGGGCGGGCATCAAGCTGACGCCCTCGGGCTATGTGAGCGTGAACGACAGGTTGGAGACCACGACTCCGGGCGTTTGGGCGATGGGCGACTGCGCGGGGAGTCCGGCGTTCACCCATATGGCATTCGACGATTTCCGTATCGTCAGGGACAATCTTCGCGGAGGGCAGCGCAGCACCACAGGTCGACAGGTGCCTTTCTGTCTGTTTATCGAACCCGAGCTGGCGCGCGTCGGCCTGAACGAGCTCGACGCTAAACGGCAGGGTGTTCCCTACCGGCTGGCCGAACTCCCCGTCTCCTCGATCCTTCGCACCCGCACGACCGGCGAAACGCGTGGCAAACTCAAGGCATTGATCGGGGAGGACGATCGGATCCTCGGATTGACCGCGTTCTGCCCGCGAGCCGGCGAATTGCTGCCCCCGGTCCAGATCGCCATGCGGATGCAGCTTCCCTACCACGCAATCGAGGAGCTGGTGGTCGCGCACCCCACTTATGCGGAAGGCCTGGTCTCGCTTTTCTCAAACATCCAGCCGCTCCGGCCAGACATGTCGTAACTGAAAGCGGGCGGCTGGCCGATCAGCTCCCTTACGTGTCCATCCACGCGAGATGGCCTCCGGTTGCAGCCAAATCTTGCCGCCAAAGAGATCCAGCTGGGCTCGCGAGCGGCGCTCACGCAACCGGGCGGCCTAGGTATTATGCTCTGACTAAGCTGGCATAGTACGCGGGCCGCGCTTTCGCAAATGCGCTGCATTGCGGCAGGGAGAGGGAGATACCGTGAGATTGCCTCGCGTGCCCAACTCGGGCGTCATGGTGGCCGCGCTCATATTCACGCTGGGGCTGTTCGCCCTGATCGGCCTCGATTCGTATTTGAACGGGGTGAAACTGCAGGCGGCGACGGAGTCACTGGAGCGCACATACCAGGTGATCGGGAAACTGGAACTCGTGCTCTCGACACTCAAGGATGCGGAAACGGGCCAGCGGGGGTACCTGCTCACAGGCGACGAACGGTATCTCGAGCCGTACGACAGCGCTCGCGCCGCCATTGATGGCGACATCGGCTCACTTCGCGGGCTCCTGCACGACTCACCCGGCGAGTTGGAATCGCTTGAGCGGGTGCGCTCGCTTTCCGCACAAAAGCTCGCCGAGCTGCATGAATCGATCGAGATCGCCAGAACCCGGGGACTGCCCGCCGGAGCGATGGTGGTCCGAAGCGGTCAAGGCAAGGCGTTCATGGACGACTTGCGTCGAATCGTGGGTGCCATGATGGCGCGTGAGAGGGAGGGGCTCTCGCGGCGACAGCAGGAGGCTCAACTCGAGCAGCGGAAGACGCTTAGGTTATTGGCACTCTGGGCCCCGTCCTCGTGGATCCTGCTGGGGGCGCTGGCGGTGCTGCTTCTTCGGCAGTTGAAGCGGCAGGACGGCGTCATGCCACCCGTGGGGCAGCGGCGCACCTGGATGCTCATCGGTACGGAGTATCTGTATGCCGGAGCCATCGTGATCTTCGCGGCCGTCATCCGCGCGGGGCTGGGACAAGTGTTCGACGGCATGCCGCCGTACATCACATTCTATCCGGCGGTGCTGCTGGCTGTCGTCCTGCTTGGTGCGGGCCCGGGGATCCTCGCCGTGCTGCTGTCCACACTCTGCGTGGATTACTTCTTCCTCGTGCCCGTCGGATCGTTTGCCGTGAGCAGACCCACCGACCTAGTTTCTCTCACGCTGTTCATCGTCACCAATGTGGCTCTTTGTCTCCTCTCGGAGCGCATGCGTCAATCAGAGTGGGTTCACTATCGGCAATTGCGCGCCCTTCTGGATGGCGTGGCGGGCTTTGCCATTTTCATGACGAGCCCTGAGGGAGTCGTCAGCACGTGGAATGCCGGGGCAGAAAGTCTCAAGGGATATTCCGCGCGGGAAATTCTCGGCCGTCCCCAGACTCTTTTCTACTCCCAGGAGGACATCGCGGCCGGATTGCCGCGGCGTGCCCTCGACGCGGCGAAGCAGTTCGGTGAATGGAGAGGTGAAGGCTGGCGGCTGCGCAAGGACTCGTCCCGGTTTTGGGCAAGTGTGAGCATCACGGCATTACGCGACCGCCGCGGGAAGCTCGTAGGCTTTGCAAAAATCACTACCGATGCGTCGGCACGCAAGATATTGGAGGATCGCCTGGCCGCCAGCGCCGAGCGCTACCGTATGCTCGTGGAGGATCAGACCGAGTTGATTTCCCTCATCACCGCCGAGGGAACGATTCGTTTCGTCAATGAAGCTTTTGCGCGTTTTTTCGACCGCTCCGTCTCGAACATGCTGGGGACATCCTTCTACGACACGGTTGCGAAAGGGGAGCGGGAGACGGTGCGGGAGCAACTTCAATCGGTGCGGACATCGCAAGGTCCCATCAGGAGCGTGAACCAGATGTTGAGCCCCACCGGCGATCGTCGCTGGGTGGAGTGGACCCATCGGAGAATCCCCAATCCGAAAGCAGAAGACGCCTCCATTCATTCAGTGGGGCGGGATATCACTGCCCGAAAGGCCATCGAGGATGAGTTGACCCGCGTCAATGAGCGGTTCGCCGTGGCGGCGGAAGCGGCGGGTCTTGGATTCTGGGAATTCGATGTGTTGGCCAATACATCGCGCTGGGATGCTCAAATGTTCCGGCTCTATGGACGAACTCCGGAGGAGCGTGAGCAGCCCTATGATGTGTGGGCGAGTACCCTGCATCCGGAAGACCGCCCGGCTGCCGAGCGGGGAGTCGCTGAGGCTGCCCGCGGTCTGCGTGCTTATGAGGGTGAATTTCGTATCGTCCGCCCCGGCGGCGAGATCCGATACATCCGCACGGCATCCGAAATCAAACGCGACGACACCGGGCGGCCAATCACCATGTACGGGGTCAACTTCGATGTCACCGAAAGCCGGCGCGCCGACGAGCAGTTTCGCCTGGCGCTGGAAGCTGCATCGGCGGGCATGATGATGGTCGATGCCGGCGGCGCGATCACCTTGATCAACGCGCAAATCGAGGTGTTGTTCGGCTACACGCGCGAGGAGTTGATCGGCCAGCGTCTCGAGAAGCTTCTCCCGGAGCGCTTTCGCACCCATCATCCCGGTCTGCGACAGGCATATTGCGTCGATCCACGGGCACGCGCCATGGGTGCGGGACAGGATCTTTACGGCCTGACCAAGTCCGGGATCGAGTTTCCAGTCGAGATCGGCCTCAACCCAATCCACACCTCGACGGGGCAAGTCATCGTCGCATCCATCATTGACATCACCGACCGCCAGAGGGCCGAATCGTTCCGCCGACAAATGGCGGATCTGGTCGAGTCTGCAGAAGACGGTATCGTGGCAAAGGACCTCAACGGTATCGTCCTCAGCTGGAATCCGGGGGCCGAGCATCTACTCGGTTATCGTGCCGAAGAAATCATCGGACAGCCGGTGAGGCGGCTCATTCCGGAGTCGCGGCAGGACGAGGAAACAAGAATTCTCGAGCAGATCCGGCAGGGGCGGCCGGTGGCGCATTTCGAGACGGTCCGCCGCAGGCGGGACGGCTCCTTGATTGACGTGTCACTCACCATCTCACCCATTCGCGATCACTCAGGGGCGGTCGTGGGTGCCTCGAAGATCATGCGCGACATCACCAGCCGAAAGCGACACCAGGAGGAGCTCGTGGCGCTCAATCGAAGTTTGGAAGAACAGGTTCTTGCTCGCACGGTGGAATTGAAAGAGCGGGAGTCTTTGCTTCAGGAGGTCCATCACCGGGTAAAGAACAATCTGCAGGTCATCTCCAGCCTGATCAACATGCAAATCCGTGGCCTCAAGGACACGTCCAGCCGCATGGCGTTATCGGATTGTCAGACGCGTGTACAGACGATGGCGCAGATTCATGAAATGTTGTATCAGTCCAAAAATTACGCCCAAGTTCCATTTGCGAAATACGCCAAGGACCTTACAGCACGAGTGCTGAGCGCCTCCGGCGATGCGCTCAGCGCCGTCTCCCTGCAGTATGAATTGGAAGACATGTCCTTACCGGTCGAGACGGCCATTCCGTGCGGTCTCATCCTGAACGAGCTCGTCGGCAATGCTCTCAAGCATGCATTTCCGGGGGGGGCAAAGGGCACGATTCGGGTGGGGCTTCGGACACTCCCCGATCGCCTGATAAGCCTCTCCGTAAGCGACGATGGCATCGGGATCGCCCACGAACTCAATATCCGCAAGTTGAACTCCTTGGGTATGCAGTTGGTGGAGACGCTGGTGGGCCAAATCGAGGGACACCTGGAAATTGTCCGGCATCAAGGGACGACGTTTCGAATCACATTCCCGGCGGAAGCCACGACGTGAATACCGAGTCGCCACTTAACGCGAGCTTCCGGAATTCGCGTCAGCCTTTGGCAGCGAATACTTCGCCCGCCCATTGCGCAACCAGGTAATCGATGAACGCCCGGATTTTGGCGGCCGAGACCTTTGAATGTTGGAACACCGCGTGGACGGGCGCGGCTGGACGCTCACAATTCGTGAGGAGTACTTCGAGGCGCCCTGCCGACAATTCGGCAGATACTTGCCATGACGGTACACGGGCAATTCCCGCACCGCCGATGGCTGCCGAAACCAAGGCGTCAAGATTGTTGGCGCACAGGCGGCCCTGCACCTTGACGCTGGTGCGGCCTTTCGGAGATTGAAAATGCCATTCGACGGGTCCCAGCGTGTCGGAAAACACCAGGCAGTCATGATGACGAAGATCGGCGGGTATGGTGGGCCTGCCTCGCCGGGCGAGATAACTCGGAGCGGCACACACCACCATTCGGACCTCGGCAAGCTTGCGCGCGACCAGGCTCGAATCCGGCAGTCGACCGACTCGCACGGCGACCGCTATATCCTCTTCAATTAGATTCACGGCGCGATCAATCAACAAAAGATCGATATCCACCGACGGATATCGCGCCAAGAACGCAGGGAGTCGCGGCGCGATCAGCAGCCTTCCGATCAGCACCGGTGCGCTGACGCGCAGTCGACCGGATGGCTCGCTGCGCTGGGCCGACATCGTCATTTCCATTTCCTGCAGCTCGCTCAAGATCGTCTTCGCCCGCTCGTAGACGAGCCGCCCTTCGTCCGTGAGCGACAGATGCCGGGTCGTTCTGCGAAGCAACTGCGTGCCGAGTCGTTGCTCGAGAGCCGCGAGGTGGCGGCTCACCGACGTAAGCGACATTGGAATCGAACGCGCGGCAGCCGAAAGACTGCCCGCTTCGACGACCCGAGCAAACACCGTCATCGCGTCAAAACGATCCACCGTTCAATCCTTCCGTAATACGGGATAGTGTATTCCGAATTGACAGGATTATCACCGTTTAAGGAAAGGTTTACTGTGTACTTCCACACTCAGGAGGTTGTTCCAAATGAAGTTCTGCGTTTACGGTGCCGGAGCGATCGGCGGCTATCTGGCAGTGGAGTTGGCGCTGGCAGGCCACGAGGTATGCATCGTTGCGCGCGGTGCCCATTTGAAGGCCATTCAGGAGAACGGGCTGAAGCTTCTGATTCAAGGCCGTGAAAAGACGGCGCACCTTGCCGCGGCGGATGATCCCACGAGCTTTGGACCTCAGGATTTCGTCATCTGTGCATTGAAGGCCCATCAGGCCTACGACAGCGCTCGAACATTCGCGCCGCTGTTGGGACCGACGACAGCCGTACTAACGGCGACAAACGGAATTCCCTGGTGGTATTTTTATAAAGCCGGCACTCCCTACGACGGCCGGCAACTCAACTCAGTCGACCCCGGCGCGCGCCTATGGAACTGCATACAGCCGAGCCGGGCGATAGGTTGTGTAGTAGAGCCGGCGTGTGAAATCGTGGCGCCGGGCATCATCGCTCATCACCAATTCAACCGGTTCATCATCGGCGAGCCCGACGGTAGCCGCTCCGAGCGCGTAGTGTCGTTGAGCCGCGCACTCATCGAGGCGGGATTCGACGCGCCCGTACGCGACGATATACGGTGGAATGTTTGGCTCAAGCTTTGGGGCAATGTCTGCTTCAATCCCATCAGCGTGCTGACAGGGGCCACATTGGACCGCATCGTGCACGAACCCTCGTTGCGCGCACTGTGTGAAGCCATGATCATGGAGACAAAGGCGGTCAACGAGTCGCTCGGAATCCATATTCCAATGGGCATGATGGACCGCCGGCTCGAGGCAGCCGGATCGGTGCTGGGTCATAAGATGTCGATGCTGCAGGACCTCGAGCGAGGACGCAGTCTCGAGATCGATGCGCTGGTTTCCGCCGTTCAAGAACTCGGCCAACTGACCGGTGTTGCGACTCCCATCATCGATGCGGTCCTGGCCCTCGTCAAGGAGCGTGGTCGGCGCGCTGGCTTATATGTTCCCATTGGCGGCACTTAATCGCTGATCGTCACGCCTGCCATTTCGTAGCAAGTGAAATCAAACGGCACCCGGAAAACGCAATCTGCGCGAGCTGCAATCTTGGAAGATCAGTGCCCGTCGTACGCATCAATGGGCATCAAGAAGGTGGCGCGCAGTGATATGCGTCGCAAGGCCCTTCTAGTCATCAAGGCAGGAGATTCAACATGATATGGCAAACCCCGCACGCGATCGAGTTTCGATTCGGCATGGAAATCACGATGTACGTTGCCGACCGCTGATCGGCGGGCAAGGCCGGATAAGCGGTGCCGTTTGATGTCGAAGCGCAGAGGGTAGCCAGATGGCCTTCGATTTCACCGTGAATGGCTCGGCTGTCAGCGTGGATGCACCCGCCGTTACCCCGCTACTCTGGGTGATCCGGGAAGAACTCAAACTGACCGGCACTAAGTTCGGTTGTGGCGTAGGGCAGTGCGGTGCCTGCGTGGTGCATATCGACGGTAAGCGCGCATTTTCGTGCCAGACCCAGGTGTCGAATGTCGTCGGCAAGCAAGTGACGACGATCGAGGGGCTTTCGCCGGATTCCTCGCATCCCGTGCAGAAGGCTTGGTTGGCCGAGCGGGTACCGCAGTGCGGCTATTGCCAGTCGGGCCAGATCATGAGTGCGGCCGATCTCTTGAAGCGCAATCCGCACCCGACTCGAGCCGAGATCGTCGCGCAGATGAGCGGGCATATCTGCCGCTGCGGCACCTATGTGCGCATTCTGCGCGCCATCGAACGCGCGGCGAGGGAGACCTGAGCCATGAGCCAAATGGCTTACCCGAACACCGGGGTATCGCGCCGTGGTTTCATGATCGGGATCGCGGGCCTGACATTCGCCGTCGCGGTTGGACGCGAAAGATTGGGGCACGCCGCGACCGAGGCGCCGGACAGTGCCGGAACGCCATTCAATCCATGGGTCAGTATCGCCCCCAGTGGCGCAATATCGATCATCGCACCGGCCACCGAAATGGGGCAGGGGTCGTTGACCTCACTGCCGTTGATCCTGGCCGAGGAATTAGACGCCGACTGGTCCAAGGTAGTCTGTGTGCCGGCCCCGCCCATCGACAAGATTTACGGCAATCCCGCCATGTTCGGCGTCATGCTCACGGCCCACAGCCTCAGCGTGCAGGGCTACTTTACGCCGCTCCGCACCTTTGGCGCGCAAGTGCGCGCGGTGCTCCTCGATAACGTCGCCAGGCATTGGCGCGTACCACCGGCCGAGCTGAGCACGGAGCCAAGCGTCGTCGTGCATGCCAAGTCGGGGCGGCGGATCGGCTATGGCGACATTGTCTCGTTCGCCGAAATCCCAGCCGTCGCGCCCGACATCAAGCCGGAGGCGCTGAAGAAACTCCACGAGTTCAGATTGATCGGGCACGACGTCATGCGCATCGAGCTGCCGACCAAGGTTAACGGCAGCGCGAAATATGCGATCGACCTTCAGGTGCCCGGGATGATTTATGGCGCGATTTTGCGGAGCCCGGTCCTAGGCGGCGCGCCTGACAAGGTCGACGTTGCCGCGGCCAAAGCAGTCGCTGGAGTCACCGATGTCGTGCGTCTGCCCTATGGCGTCGGCGTACTCGCAACAACGCCGTGGGCTGCGTTTGACGCGAAGTCCGCGCTGGAACCCGGGGTAACCTGGCGGCGCAGCGGAAAGGCTTGGGGATTCGACAGCGACAAAGGTCTGGACGCGTTCGCTGCCGATGCGCGCGATCTCAAGAAGCCGACTGTTGAATGGTACAAGCAGGGTGATGCGGAAGCCGCGCTGGCAACGGCCGCAGCCATAATCGAAGCGCAATATCGCTGTCACTATGCCTATCATGCGCAGATGGAGCCGTTGAACTCGATCGCATCGGTATCGGCCGCCGGCGATGCCGCCGAAGTTTGGTGCGGCACGCAGTTTCCGACGGCGGCTCAAGCTGCGGCGGCGAGAGCGCTCGGGATCCCGAACGAGAGGATCAAGCTCAACTACACGTTGCTTGGCGGCGGATTCGGACGGCGCGGCGATTACGCTGAGGAATATGTCGTCGATGCCGTGCTGCTGTCGAAAAGTGCGCGGCGGCCGGTAAAGGTGATGTGGACGCGCGAGGACGATGTCCATTATGGTCATTTCCGCCCGATTACGGCGCACTACTTGCGCGGCGGCCTCGACGCGTCCGGCAAGTTGATCGCCTACCACCAACGTCTGGCGGGCGACCGAGTACTGCTGGCTGAAAACCCCGTTTTTTTTCGCAAAAGCCACGGTAGGGACTATCAACTAATGGGCGGTACCGAGCTTACGAGCTACGACATTCCGAACCAGTATGCCGGTCAGATTCCGCAATATACCGGGGTGCGGACCGCTCCGCTGCGCGGCATCGGCGACATCGCGAACAAGTTTGTGGCGGAGGTATTTCTGGACGAAGTGGCGCACGAGCGCGGCGTCGATCCCCTGCAGTTACGGTTAGAGATGTTGAAGATTACCCCACGCGGCCAAAAAGTATTGCAGCGAGCCGCGGAAATGGCCGATTGGAGCCGCAAACGCGACAACACGGCCCTGGGCTGTGCCTTCGCAAACTATAACGATACGCTTCTCGGCGGCGTGGCTGAAGTTTCGGTTGACCGCGCCACCGGCTGGATCAAGGTCCACAAATTTTGGGCCACCATTGACTGCGGCATCCCGGTGCAGCCCGACAATATTGTCGCGCAAACGGAGGGTGGCATCGTGTTCGGACTCGGTTTGGCTTTGACCGAGGAAATCAGCATTCGGGACGGTGCGGTCGAACAGTCAAATTTCTATGACTACCGGGTCGCGCGCATGAACGACGTGCCGGACGTTCACGTCGAAGTCATAGCGACCGACAACCATCCGACCGGCGTAGGCCAGATGCCTGTTGTGCTCGTCACGCCGGCCGTCAACAACGCCGTGGCGCGGCTCACCGGCGTGCGGCTGCGCGAATCGCCGATGACACCGGAAAGGATGAAGAAGGCGCTCGGTTAGAGGCGCGCTGGTGTAGATAAAGCAATCCGCCGCAACTCCCGGCAACTCGCAGCACTTCGCAGCAAGAACCGATGTTCCCTGTGGCTTAGCATGATAGTTACGCGGGATCAACGTATCTGATTGATTGTGAGCGCGCATGACCATTGTCAGAGCTCCTTCCTTAGTCGGCGTCATTATCGTGACCTGCATTGTCGCGAGCGCGTTGTATATCTTTTACGACGTTTCGATGCATGCGGAGGACAAGGGCGCGCCGAGCGGGCCGATCACCGCGACGCTGCTCGCACGCGGCCAATACCTCACCCGCGCCGCTGATTGCGCGGCCTGCCACACCGCTCCGAACGGCGAACAGTTCGCGGGCGGCCTGCCGTTCAAGCTGCCGTTCGGCACGATGTACTCAACCAACATCACGCCGGATCGAGAAACCGGCATAGGCAGTTGGAGCGACGACGACTTCGTGCGCGCGCTACATCGCGGCATCGCGCCGGGCGGGCGCAATCTTTATCCGGCCTTTCCGTACACGTCCTTTACGGCCATGAGCCGCGATGATGCGCTGGCGATCAAGGCCTATCTCTTCAGTCTGCCGCCGCAGCATGCAGCGAACAAGGAGAACGAACTCAGCTTCCCGTTCAACCAGCGCTGGGGCATGGCGTTCTGGAATCTGGCGTTCCTGAACGATCGGCGCTTTGTGCCCGATCCCGGACAATCCGCCGCGGTCAATCGCGGCGCCTATTTGGCGACCGCGCTCGGTCATTGTGGCGAATGTCACACGCCGCGCAATTTCGCCTATGGGCTGGAAAGCGGTCGCGAGTTCGCAGGCGTCGTCCTGGAGGGTTGGTACGCCTATAACATCACCTCCGACAAGCACTTTGGTGTCGGGGACTGGTCGGATGGGCAGCTTGCAGCCTTTCTCTCCTCGGCCCACGCGCAGGATCGCGGTTCCGCCGCAGGACCGATGGCAGAAGCAGTCGAGAACAGCCTGCAATATCTGACATCGCAGGATATCGGCGCTCTCGTCGCCTATCTGCGCACGGTTGCGGCGCGGACGGGGGAGCGCGAGGTCGACACCACGGCACATGCCAGGTCGTCGTCGTCCAGCTTTTCTTCCGGCTTCGCGGCGCCAGGCACCGGCGAGCCGCAGGACGAACTCGGCCGACACATCTTCGAAGGCGCTTGCGCAAACTGCCATGAATATAACGGCGACGGCCGGCAGACGGTCTATGCCTCGCTGATCGGCAGCCGCTCGGTGGCCGATGCCGACGGCGCAAATGTGACGCAGATCATGCTGAACGGCGCGAAGTTTCGCATCCGAGACCAAAGCATCTTCATGCCCCCGTTCGGCTCCGCGTATTCGGATGCCGAGCTTGCAGCGGTCGCCAATTACGTGATCGCGCGCTTTGGCGGCACGACGGGGCGCGTCACGCCGGGGACCGTAGCCAAGAGGCGGCAAGAATGAACGCCCTTGTCCTCATCGCCCTGAAGCGGCCTTATACGTTCGTCGTGCTGGCGATCTTGATTCTCATTTTCGGCGGCCGCGCGGCGCTGCGCACGCCGACCGATATCTTCCCGAACATCGGGATTCCGGTGGTCGCGGTCGTCTGGACCTACACCGGCCTGACGCCGGAGGACATGTCGGGACGAGTGGTCTATTACTACGAACGTGCGCTCACCACCACGGTCAACAACATCGAGCACATCGACAGTCAGTCGCTTTATGGCCGCGGTATCGTCAAGATCTACTTCCAGCGCGGAACCGACGTGGCGGCGGCCCAAGCGCAAGTCGCCGCGGTCTCGCAAACCGTGCTGAAGCAGATGCCGGCCGGCATCACGCCGCCCCTCGTGCTCGCCTACAACGCCTCCTCAGTGGCGGTACTCGACCTGCAGGTTTCCGCGGACCAGATGACGGGCGCGGAGCTGTTCGACATGTCGGTGAACCTGATCCGCCCGCTCCTCGTGTCCGTGCCGGGTGTCGCGGTTCCTTTCCCCTACGGAGGCACGTCGCAAAATGTCGAGGTGGACCTGGACCAGCAGAAGCTTCTGGCCTACGGCCTGTCGGCGCAGGACGTAACAGCCGCCTTGGCAACTCAGGACATCGTGCTGCCCGCAGGGGATCAGAAGATCGGGACGATCGACTTTTTGGTCGAGACCAACGCGCAGCCCGTGGAGGTGGCGACATTCAATTCACTGCCGATCAAGCAGGTCGGCAATACCGTGGTCACGGTGAGCGACGTCGCCCACGTCTACTTGGGCGGTCCGCCGCAAACCAATGCCGTGCTCGTGCATGGCCGCCAGGCGGTCCTGATCCAGATCTTGAAGGCCGGCAATGCATCGACTCTCGCGATCGTGGCGGGCGTGAAGGCAAAAATACCCGAAATCGAGCGCACCTTGCCGAAGGGCGTGAAGATCACCCCGCTGAACGATGCCTCGACCTTCGTCAGAGCCTCGGTCGAGGACGTCCTCCAAGAGATGGCGACGGCGGGCGTGCTCACGGGGTTGATCGTCCTCTTGTTCTTGGGGTCGGGGCGCTCGACCTTGGTGGTTGCGACCTCGATTCCCCTGGCGATCCTGTGCTCGATTCTCGGCCTCTCCCTGGTCGGGGAGACCATCAACGTCATGACGCTCGGCGGTCTGGCGCTCGCCGTCGGCATTCTGGTCGATGACGCGACGGTGATGATCGAGAACATCGACGCCCATCTGGCGACGGGGGCGGAACTGGAGCCCGCGATCATTGAGGCGGCGAACCAGATCGTGGTTCCGACCTTCGTGTCGACCCTGTGCATCTGCATCGTCTGGCTGCCGCTGTTTCAGTTGTCGGGCGTCTCGGGATACCTGTTCCTACCGCTCGCCGAGGCCATCATCTTCGCGATGATCGCCTCCTTCGTCCTGTCGCGCACGCTCGTGCCGACCATGGCGGCCTATATGCTGCGGGCTCAGGTCGCCGCCCGCAAGGCGGGCGGCGAGCCGAAGAGCTATTTCGGCCGGTTCCAAAAGGGGTTCGAGCAGCGATTCGAGCGCTTTCGCGACGGCTACAAGGAACTCCTGGCAAAGGCGGTGGCGCGGCGCGGCCGATTCATCGCCGTATTCCTCGCGGCAGCGCTCGCCTCGGTGATCCTGATCGTGCCCTGGCTCGGGCAGGATTTCTTTCCCGGTATCAAGTCGGGCGAGATCGACATGCATTTCCGTGCGCCGGTCGGCATGCGGCTCGAGGAGGCGAGCAAGGTGGCGGCGCTGGTGGATGCGTCCCTGCACGATCTGCTGCCGGGCCACGTCAGCAACGTCCTCGACAACTGCGGGCTACCGTTCAGCGGCCTCAACCAGGCCTACAGCGCGAGCGCCACCATCGGACCGCAGGATTGTGACGTCACCATCGGCCTCAACAATCCGGCCTCGCCCGTCGATGAGTATCGCTCGATCTTGCGCGACAGGCTGCCGAGGCTGTTTCCGGGCACGGTCTTCACCTTCCCTCCCGGCGACATCACGGCCAAAATCCTGAATTTCGGGTTGCCGGCGCCGATCGACGTGCAGATCATCGGCCGCGACACCGAAGCCAACATGGCCTATGCACAGCGCGTCCTCACACAGATGCGCCTCATCCCGGGCATCGCGGACGCGACCGTCGGCCAGGTCCTCAACGAGCCGACGCTGCTGATTTCCGCGCATCGCTCCTTTGCTCTCGGCGCCGCGCTGACGGAGTCCGATATCGCGAATAACGCCCTGACAACGCTGTCGGGCTCCGGGCAGGTGGCGCCGACCTACTGGCTCGACCGCAAGACTGGCGTCGCTCATCTCGTCAATCTGCAGACACCGCAGGCGCAGCTGACCACGATGAGCGATCTGGAGACGGTGCCGATTGATCAGGGGAACGGCGATCCGAGCGGGCAGAGCACCCAGATTCTCGGCGGCTTGAGCCACATCAGCCAGATCGGACGCCCCCTCGAGGTGTCGCATAGCGACATCCTGCCGGTGATCGATATTTACGCGACCAACGCGGGACGCGATCTCGGGGCGGTGAGCCAGGCAATCCAGGCGGTGCTGAAGCGGACCCAGGGCGATGTGCCGCGCGGCGCCATCGTGCAGGTGCAGGGCCAGGGCGTCACCATGAGAAGCGCTTACGTGCAACTGCTGATCGGACTCGCCTTCTCGATCGTGCTCGTGTACCTCGTGATCGTCGTCAATTTCCAATCGTGGCTCGACCCTTTCATCATCATCACCGCGCTGCCGGGCGCGTTGACCGGAATCGTCTGGTCGCTGTTCCTGACGCACACCACTCTCTCGGTACCGGCGCTGACCGGCGCCATCATGTGCATGGGCACCGCGACGGCGAACTCCATCCTGGTCGTCGCCTTTGCGCGCGATGAGCTCGCCGCGCATGGCGATGCGGTCGGCGCAGCCGTAACGGCGGGGTATGCGCGGCTTCGTCCGGTGTTGATGACGGCGCTCGCCATGATCATCGGCATGCTGCCCATGTCGATGTCCAACACGCAGAACGCAGCGCTCGGGCGCGCAGTGATCGGCGGACTG
>Ga0187871_10000445_pt1 | contig 39673 bp, 47 predicted proteins | sample June2016WEW_16_1_FD_132988 | JGI IMG/M metagenome (GOLD analysis project Ga0187871, IMG submission 132988) | Peatland microbial communities from SPRUCE experiment site at the Marcell Experimental Forest, Minnesota, USA - June2016WEW_16_10 | ecosystem: Environmental > Terrestrial > Soil >...
ACCAGAGTTGGTCAATCTCGCAATACGCGAGTTTCTGGACCAACCCGATAATAGCGCCCCATCACACTAGCTCGGTGGCGAATCGCTCGACGCTCTACCGGAACGTCCGCGTTAATCCTTATCCGAGATTATACTCCGTGCTGCACTTTCGCGGGCACCGCCTCCAACGGCGGCACGGCCGACAATCGTACACTCTGGACTCAGGACGCGAAACGCTGGAACGACCCACTGGGGCGCATCCACATGATGGGCGGCCAGTGCAGCCGCTAAACGGGCGGATCGTGCGCGAAAGCAGATAAGCGCGTTTACTCGACGGTGAAGGCCGCGGGCCCCACGGCTTTGCTCGTCTGGCCGATGCCGAGCACGCTGTTCGCCCCAAGCGCGGCTCTCTTGGGTACCTGGAAGCCAAATGCCGCTGCGCCGGTGAAACTGCTGTGCCAATCCACCTGTACCGTGCCTAACAGGATGTACGGATCGTCCCAGTAGATGTCGACGAACTCGAAGGAGTCGAAGCCATAGCCTTCGGCTGTGACGCTGGCTCCGGGCGCGCCCGCATCCGTGCTCAGGACCAGACGCGGCTCCATGGCGAAAGCCGCTGCTCCCAACTTTCCGCTGCTTTGACCCACGCCGACGAAAATCCGCGGGCCATATTGCGATTGCGGCATGCGCACTTCCGCAGTGGACACGGAGCCTGACGAATCGGCGGTGGCGCTGGCGAGCACCTTCGATCCCACGCCGCTTTCGTAAACTTGCACCTTCTCGCCCGGGGCGAACCCGCTGCCCGTGAAGCTGAGCGCGGAATGGTAGCGGCCCGTGGCCGGAGTCGCCGCGAGGTTGGCCGTTACAAAGAACAACTCAGCGATCTCGTTGGGGTATATTTGTGGATTGGGTTCCGTGAGCCAGATTTCGCCATCCGGCCCCGCTGTGATGCCGTACACGCAGCAGCGGCCCGTAGGCATTGCGTATTCGGTGAACGCTCCGGCGGTGGTGACTCGCCCGATCTGATACTGGTTATTGTATTCGGTAAACCAGAGGGCGCCGTCCGGTCCCACGATGATCCAGTCGGCCTCGGCGAAGGGCGTCGGTATGGTGTATTCGGTAATCACGCCGCTGGTCGAGATCCGGCCGATGCGGTTTCCGGCCTGCTCCGTGAACCAGAGCGCGCCGTCGGGCCCCGCGACAATTCCATAAGGGTAGCTGTAAGGGTACGGCAGAGGATATTCGGTGATGGCACCCGCGGTGGTGATCCGGCCGATATTGTTGGCGTAAAGCTCAGTGAACCAGAGCGCCCCGTCCGGTCCCGCCGTGATCCCCCATGGGCCGCTCTGCTCCGTCGGCGTTGCATAGATGGTGACCGCTCCCACCGTGGTGATGCGGCCGATTTCACTGCCGGTCAGCGTGTTGCTGAAGCCAGTAAACCAAAGCGCGCCGTCGGGTCCGGATGTGATCGCGAAGGGTGTGGTCGCCGGGCCGGGCAACTGGTACATGGTGACGGCGCCGGCCGTGGTGATGCGTCCAATTGCGTCGGTCGAGGAGTAAACGCCTGGATCGGCGCCAAACCACAACGCGCCATCCGGTCCCGTGGTGATGATGCCCGGCCCATTGAAGGAACTGGGCAAGGGGAATTCCGTTATTGAGCCTGCGGTGGTGATGCGCCCGATTTGATTGGCGAAGCTTTCCGCGAACCACAGCGCGCCATCCGGTCCGGCTGTAATCCCGCTCGGGTAGCTGAGATTGGTGCGCAAGGCATAGGAGCCGATGGCGACCTGCTGCGCGCACGAAATCGCCGGAAGGCTTAGGAACAACGCCGCGATCTTCACAGACATAGTTGTACCTCAAATTAGAAATTTGCCGCTTGCCTCCACGACTCGCGCATCTTTCGGCATGTGGCTTTTCCCGGTCTTACTGTGATGCCAGCGGCCCGTACGGCGCCCGCCTCCCGCCGTCCGTCGCTGCGACCACCAGCGTGCGGATGGGCGATGCGAATCGGCGAGGAGGCGCTGTCCAAGGCCAGGCCCGCAGCCACCGCGTGGGCGCCCGCCACTCGCCGCGATGACCACGCCCGCGGCCGTGCCCCTTCCACGACGCACCCACCGGCCACCCGTCGCGCGACGCGGCCCATCGTGAGCCCAATCATCGGAGTCTGTCGCACAACTGATAGCTGCAGGTGCCAAGGTGGACGTCAAGAATGAGCTTGGGGCCGTCCCGCTCCACTACGCCGTGATAAGTGGTCGACTTGACATCGTTACGGCTCTCCTTAGAGCTGGAGCTGACGCCCGTATAGGAGCGCGAAACGGCGAGACACCTGTTTCTCTGGCAGAAAAGATGTCGAACACGGATTGAACTTGCAGGATTCTTCTGAGTTGATGACGCCAGGAACCATTACTCAGACGCGCCCCTCGCAGGATTTTTCCAAGGCGATGCTTTACAATATCCGTGCCTTCCTGAATAAATAGTGGCGCGGTGATCGTGAGATCTTCGCCATAACGATCATCCTTCAACCCAAGACCGGCAGCCGCAGAGCCCAGAGGCGCGCTGACTCTTGCAGCCTGATGCCGGCGGCCCGTTCCGATGGCGCTTCTCGCCCCGATGCCCGCCAGCCAGCCCACCTAGGCGCCAGCCGCCCGTATTCCGTCGCCGCGACCGCCAGCGCGCGGATGGGCGACGCGATCGGCGAGGAGAGGCTGTGCGCGACCAGGGCCTTCACCCGCCGCGAGGGCTCCCGCTCCTTCCACGAGGCACCACCGGCCGCCCCGCCGCCAGACGCGGCCCATCGCGATCGCCGCGGCTTCGCACCGGCACAGCCCGCCAGCCCGGAGCACGGCTGGCGATTCGCGCAGCCTGATCCCCAGTAGCCAGCTCCGGCGCCCGCGTCCGTCGTCCGTCGCCGCGACCGCCAGCGGGCGGATGGGCGACGTGATCGGCGACGAGACGCGGTCCAAGACCAGCGTCTTCATCCGCCGCGAGTGCGCCCGCCGCTCGACGTGATGGCCACGGCCGAGCGACTGGCGCTGGAGGTGTGCGCCGCACGGTCAGCGAGATAGAAACCGGAACGGTGACGGCCGAGGAGTTCGACGCCGAAAACGCGCGATGGCCCACAGCGTCCTCCATGCCGGGATAATGAAAGCGTGGCGACCACAACCACACCGAGTCGCCAAGACCTTGTTCGCAGGGGGCGGCGGCTCGAATATTTCACCATCGGGTACAACAGCGCCGAAGGGCTGGTTTCCATCATTGCCGGGTTGATCGCAGGGTCCGTATCCCTGATCGGCTTCGGCCTGGACAGTCTCATCGAGGTCGCTTCGGGCGCGGCTTTGCTCTGGCGACTTCACCACGATCTCAACCGATCCCGGCGTGAACAAGTCGAGCGGATCACGTCGCGAATCGTCGGCGCTTGCTTCATTGCGCTGGCGGCGTACATTCTCTACGAATCAGGCTCCACGCTGATCGGCCACGAAGCACCGCAGCGGAGCATCCCCGGAATCATCGTCGCCGCCGCTGCCGTGATCGTCATGCCGTGGTTGGCAAGGGCGAAGCGCCGGGTTGCTGCCGGAATCGGAAGCGGGGCCATGAGCGCTGATTCCAAGCAAGCCGATTATTGCACATATCTGTCTGCGATTCTGTTGGGCGGCTTACTTCTGAATACCTTATTCGGCTGGTGGTGGGCCGATCCGGGGGCAGGACTGGTGATGGTTCCGATCATTGCCAAAGAAGGCATCGACGGAATCAGGGGCAAGGCGTGTTGCGACGATTGCGGGGCTGCGTGCCATTGACCGATATACAGCCTTGTATACAGCCTTGGCGCTGAAGGCATGCGAGCCGCGCGCTTTACGCCGTCCCGCGCCAGGCGGCCGTGCCCCTTCCACAACGCCCCGCCGCTCGACGCGGCCCATCGCGCGCGCCGCAGCCTCGGACCGGCGCGGCCCGCAACCGAGGCGCATGCCTGGCACGTCGCGCATCCCGACACCCGGCGGCCCAATCCCGGCCACCCGCCACCCGTCGCCCGTCGCCGCCACGGCCAGCGGGCGGATGGGCGGCGCGATCGGCGAAGAGGCACTGTGCAAGACCAGGCACTTCATTTGGCCGCGGGCGCGCACGCTGCGCGACGCGATGACCACGCCGGACCGCTGGCGCTTGGAGGCGCGGAGTGGTAGGCCGCACGCGATTACGCCACACGCGCCTGGCGGCGTGCCCCTTCGACGATGCACCGCCGGCCATCCCGCCACCCGACGCGGCCCACCGCGAGAGCCGTGGCCTCGGACCGGCGCCCGTCGTTCGTCTCCGCGACCGCCGGCGGGCGGATGGGCGACTCGCGATGGGCGACGGGGTGCTGTGCAGGACGAGGGCCTTCATCCGCCGCGAGGGCGCCCGCCGCTCGACGCGATGACTACGCCCAAGCGACTGGCGCTACGGGTGCGCCGGGCCGCAGGGTCCGCGGCGCCGGCCGTCCTAGCCCTAGCCGCTTTTCGTCAAAATCCGCCGGCCAACCCGCACCGTAGCATGGGCCCCGCGAACGGGCACCGGGCGCGGCCTATTGAAGGTCCGAATTCAGCACGTCGAAATGGAAACGGTGCGGAGGCAGCAGCGCGGGCATGCCGGCGCCCATGCGGGCCCAAGCGTTATAGGCCGAACCGGCGATGGAGGAGTTCAGGCAGAACAGAAACTCGCTACTGCAGCAATCGATGGGAGGAGGCTGCCGGAACGTTAGCCGCAAACCCACCGCGGTCTCAAGCGCCACACCGGGAGTGCTGACGTGCTTATCGGCCAGCAGAATCACAAAACTGCTGCGGCTGGCGTGGGGCCACACGTCCGGATGCAGGAGATCGCGTAGCTCCGATTGCGACTGGAAGGTGATTTCGCATTGCCGGATCCACTCCACGATGGATTCGCCCCATTGCCAATGCGCGATCAGCCCGCGATATTGCTCTGTCAGGGTGAGTGCCAGGTCCAACTTGCGGCGCTCCAGAAGAGTCTCCTCAACATCCACCTCCGGCAACATTTCCTCGGCCTCCAGGATGGCCGAGGCCAAATCCAACTCTTGCGCCGCGGTAGCCCTCCGCACTAGCAGTGGAGGAAGCTCATGCATGTTGTTGCCCGGAATGTTGACGTACTTTCGGTCGCCCGTCATATTAGCAACCACTCTCTCTACTTATCGGCGCAAAACCATGAACTTTGTAGCACATCTGGGACTTAACTGACGAAGAGAGCAATTCTCCATTTGCCATAGTCTGTCCTCCGTGATATCACGGAGCGCCGGCAGCTTGAAAGCCAGACTGGCGCAGGCTCAAAGGCGAATTGCCGCGGCCTGCGCCCTACAACGATGCCCCACCGGCCATCCCGCCGCTCGCCGTGGCCCATCGCGAGCGCCCCCGTCGGACCGACGCCGCCCGCAGTCCGCCGCCCCTCGCCGCGACCGCCAGCGGGCGGATGCGCGACGAGATGGTTGACTGCTGCCGCTCAAATGGCGGGCTGCGATTGGGACCGGGAGGGCCGGCGCGGCAGCAGACGTGTTTCAGTGTAGACCACGGTGGAGAAGAGATCGGTCTGCATGAACTGATAGATTCGCTGGAGATTCTGGCAGTCGAGGCAGTTGCCGTCGCCTGAGCTGCATTGGTGATTCAGCAGCATTACCAGATACTGTCGAAGCTCGTGCATGACTGTGAATTTATAGTAGGCCGCGTGCGTCTGGCTATCAATCACATCTAAAGTTAACCATAATTTCGGCTCTGCCAACCTGGCCATCGCCTCAACCGCCTCAAATGGACCCCGTTTGATTTTCGTCCCCGATCCGACTTCGCCCTTCACGCGCGCCGTGCCGCCTGCCGCCCGTTGTCCGACCGCCAGCGTGCGGATGGGCGACGCGATCGACGAGAAGATGCTGTCGACGCAGCCCATCGCGCGCGCCGCGGCGTTGGACGGGCGCGGCGGCTCTAGTCCATGAGCCATTTCAGCGGCGTTTTGCCCCTTCATGAATGAGCGGGCGATTTCCGGCCACTGTTACCCCAAGGGTAGGCGGAGCGTTTGTTTTCTATATTAGGATGAACCATAGGAGGAAGGCATGCGTCCAGCCTTAGCACGACTATTGTGCGGAGCAGTAGTCACTGCTCTTGGTATACACGCCGCCACGGCGGCGACCGGCCAGGCAACCTACACGATTCTGCACCAGATCGCCGCGTCAGCGAATCTCTCGCCCGAATGCACTCTGTTAGAAGTCTCGCCTGGAGAATTTATGGGCACACTCGTTGTGGACGGCACGATACAAACGAGGATCTTTCGGGTAACCAGTACCGGCCAATTTGCAATCCTGGCGAGCATGAACAAGAACCAGGATGGCGCCTGGACCGAAGGCGCCCTGGTCCAGGCCAACACTGGCGCGGTCTACGGCAGCACCATGGGCTACGGGCCGAATGGACTAGGGACGGTATTTCGGACGAACACGAAGGGGGCGGTGTCGGTGGTGAACAACCAGATCTCCATTCCATCGCCATTGGTGGAAGGCAGCGATGGCTACCTGTACGGTACCGGCTTCCAGACTTCGAGCACCTACGGCCTGTTCCGGCTGTCGCTGGGAGGCACGCTTGCTAGTTTTTTCGCCTTCCCCGGCACGTTCTCTTACACCACGCTGGTGCCCACCGGTCCGGTATTGCAGGCGAGCGACGGTAATTTCTACGGTGAACTGTTTTCGGGAGGAGGTACGATCTTCCAGATCACTCCGCAGGGCGCCTTCAAAGCTTTGTATCAGACGTCAGACCTTCTTATTGGCGGCTTGTTGGAAGCACCCAACGGGTTGTTATACGGCGCCGGGCAAGGCGCCGCCTTTTCGATATCGAAGACCGGCGTCTATACCATGCTGCATATGTTCCAAAACGAGGGGGCACCACAGTCCGGCCTGACGCTGGCCAACGACGGGTTTCTATACGGCGGCACCGCCTGGAACATCTCGGGCGTGGGCAACGGACCGGCCGGGATTTACCGGGTAGGGCTGGATGGCTCGAATTACTCGCTGGTCTACTCGTTCGGCGACGGGTACGCGGGTGTGTACACTTTGGGACCAAGCGTGGTTCAGGGCAGCGACGGTAAACTCTACGGCGCGCAGATCAACGGAACCAATAACCAGATCTTCAGCCTGGACCTGGGGTTGGGGAAGCCGCAACCGATCCTCACGGGATTCACGCCCAAAGCAGGCGCGCCGGGCACCGCTGTTCAAATTGCAGGATCCCAGTTACTGGGTGCAACCGGGGTCAGCTTCAATGGTACTCCGGACCCGGCGTTCGTGAACCGGGGCGGCAGTTACATGCAGGCGACCGTACCGCCGGGCGCCACCTCGGGCAAGATCACGGTGACGACCCCCAATGGGGAGGCCAGCACTCAGCATAGTTTCACGGTGAAGTAATCCATGGGGCTCGCCGCGACCGCCGGCGTGCGGATGAGCGACGCGAGGGGCGAGGGTTTGAGGCTCCGCCAAGAGTAGGGGAAGAGTGCCCCACTATCCGCCCAGTGAGTCGGATACTGCCAACACTTGCCTGATCGAGAGCGGAAATCCGTTGACGGGTGATCACCAGACGTGTGGTACTAACCGGTAACGCACCTTCTGGAGATATTCCTTGTAGCCCTCCAGATCGCGTGCCAACAGCTTCTCCTCGCCAAAGATACGCAGAATGATCAGCCCGACAGTGGCTAGGGCCACAAGAAGGCCACAAACGGAGCCGAGCAGCAACGCGCCACCAACGAACCATAGACTTGCCCCAAGATACATGGGGTGGCGAACAAAGCCGTAGACGCCCGTGTCGATGACGTGCTGGCGACGCTCGGTCTGAATGCGCACCAACTGCGACAGATACGTGTTATCGGTGATCGCGCGGAACGTGAAGAAACTACCTGCCAGGAGCAGGATGCCTCCGCAGACCTCGCACCACAGCGGCAGACGGTGCAGCCAGCCGAAACGCACGTCCAACGGCGATAGGACGATCCAGGCGAGGAAGCCCACTTTTATCCCGAGGAGGATAGCCATATCGGCGCGCGATTCACCGCCGGTGCCGGGCAGGCGCATGCGCTCGGCCAGCAGCGCAGGATCCTTGTAGCGAAGCCACAGGAAGCTGGCGGAAATGAAGGACACCCACCAGACATCGAAGATCCAGCCCTCCACCCAGCGCCAATCGCCCGACAACCATAGCAGCAGGGTCGCTAACCCTAGAATGTAAACGGTGGCAGCCACAACCATGAACACGGTGATGATCGGCGTGGGGCGCATCGGAAGCTGAAAACATCATACTGCCGATACGTGCTTGTCTTCTACTGCCGGAACTGATCGCCGCGTGGGTCTGACGGACGGCAAGACTCCTTCGGACGCTGGAGGTGTGCGAGCCGTTGGCCGCGCGCAACACCCGCCCACAGTCGCCCGTTTTCCGTCGCCGTGGGGATGGGCGACGCGATCCACTATGTGAGGAAGATTAGGTAGTGGGCCTGTCTGAATGGGAGGCAAGGTCTGCAAGAAAAGGCTTGTCAAAGAGTGCCATCTCTTCGGGTGTCGGTGCCTGGAATATCTCCCACCATTGAGACAGTGCATTGCGTTCTATGGGTGGATTCTCCATGCCGCGGCGTTGAATCCTGTCGAGGAGGACATCCGCGGGCGCAGAGAGATAGTGCAACTCAACAGCAGCGCCAACTCGCCGAGGTTGATTCTTACCGGTTTGCGGCCCGCTGTGGGCCTCGATCCGCCAGGCATAACTATCCCCTCGTGATCCAGAATTATTTCACTTGGCTCTCAGAGGAATCGAGCCATCGCGGTTCGCCAAAGCCCCGCCAAAGCCCCTCTCTGGAGTTGCTGGTTCTTGCAGCGATTCGGGTTTCTTGAGAATCCCTTGGAACTCTGCTCTCCATTGCTATTCCTGCCTCCCAAGTTGCATGGTAGTTTGCAATTGACAGCGCCACACCCGGCGCAGGGAAGAATAATCCAGGAGTTTAGCGGATGTGGTCGAAGGCGTGCAGCGTGGTGAAGGTCTGCGCAGGCAGCGCAATCGACGCCGCTACGCACAGCGCAAAAACGGCGGACGCCCGCTTTCCCCAGTTCAGTTTGCCCAACGCGTTAACGAGTCGTTTCATAGATGCGCCGCCTTTTTACAGGGTCCATTCCCGGCGCGTCGTATAACACACACATCGGAGTGATCCGTGCAGTCGCCAGCCACAGATCACTAGCGATATGGAACGTTAAGGCAGCACCCGGAAGGGCACGTTGCTGGACAGCGTGCCGCCGGGCGTGATCACTTGGACAATGCCGGTAGTAGCGCCAGCGGGCACCGTGGTGGTGATTTCAGAACTCGAAACAACTTGGAAGACAGCCAAGGTACCGTTGAAGGTAACGCTGGTTGCGCCGGTTAGGCCGGTACCGAGAATCTTTACTTTCGCTGCCGCCCTGCCGGCGGTTGTCTGTGTCCTCACAAATGGGCCGAGCCCTGCGGACAGGCTGAAGATAGTACCGCACGTGTCGAACGGAGAACTGTAAATGCAAGCATTTGTCTTGAGCCCACCTTCAACTGTTGCACCGTAAAAATCTCCATTCGTGTCTTGCACCAGCCCTAGAATAGGCTCGGAGCCGTCCGCACACCCGTTTGTAGCGCAGAAGCTATATAGCGTCGTCATCGTGCCGCTTGGCGTAAGCTGAAAGATCGTACCCCAGCCGTACCCGCCCGCCACAGTAGTCCCGTAGAAATTGCCGTCGGTTGCTTGCACTAATCCGCCATTTGTAGGTGCGTCAAAGTTGTAAAGCGTGGTCAGCGCACCGCCGGGGGTGATCAAGAAGAACGTTCCCCAATTGTTGGCCCCGCCGCCGCCCGTTACTCCGTAGAAGTTGCCGTCGATCGCCTGAACTAGTCCGCCAAAGGGTTCGTAGCCGTCTGCGCAGTTAGGTTGCGAGCAAAAACTGTAAAGGGTCGCCAAAGCGCCGGCGGGTGTGATCCGGAAGACTGTGCCGCAGCTACCCTCCACGCAGGCGGCGTTATTGACCCCGCCATAGGCCGTTGTCCCGTAGAAGTCGCCATTGGTATCTTGGACCAGAGCACCGCTGGGGTTTGCGCCATCCGTGCACTCGGCTCCGCCTTGGGAGCAGAAGCTGTAGAGGGTGGTCAGCGTGCCACTTGGAGTCATTTCAAAAATTGTTCCACCGAAGATAGAGATTGCGTTCGCCCCACCCTGTGCGGTTGCGCCGTAGAAATCTCCGTTGCTGGCTTGAAGCAGCCCTTGCGGCGACCGGCCGTCAGTCACGAAAGTGAAATTGTGCAGCGTGGTCAGAACCCCTGCCGGAGTGATTTTGAAGATCGAGCCATCGAGCGCTCCCGTTGTGCCATAGAAGTTCCCGTCGGTGGCCAGAATCACACCCTCCGGGTCGCCGCCGTCGGGACAGCCAGGCTGCTTACAGAATCGGTATAACGTTGTCAGAGTGCCACTTGGGGTCATCTTGAAAACCGTTCCACCGCCGTTGTACCCGCCCAACTGGGTGGTCCCGTAGAGATCCCCGTTGACGCCTTGAATTAATCCGCCGTTAGGAGCTGCGCCGGCGGCGCCCCCATTGAACTTTACCAGCGTCGCGAAAGTCTGCGCGGGTAGGGGACTCGCGGTCGCTGCGAAGAGCAGGAGAACAGCGTACGCGCTAGTCCGCCAGCTTAGCTTGTCCAGTGCGTTAACGACTCGTCTCATCGATGCACTCCTTTCGAGGAAGGGACGGGGTTCTGTTTCACCCTCGCTTCGGTTGATTATACCGCCCTTCCGGGAATCCGGAAGGCGGGGGCACCATACCGCTGCGAACCTCCCCTCGCTTGGCGGGTGCGCCGCGTCTTCACGAACGGGCCGACGCCATAGACAGGCTGACGACTGTCCCATCACCACTTGACCAACCCCCGTTGGTCTGCCGTAGAAGGTCCCGTGACCTCGAGCTGCCGACCAGCGCAATGGTCATCGTCCGGACTCAGGCATCCGCAGGAACCTGTGAGTCACATTGCTCGCGTCGGTATAGAATCCGACGACGGCCCCTTTCTTGTTGATGCCGACCAGGACTCCTTGCGCCCTCCTGGATGCAGCAGGCGAGCAGGTGGAATTTCGTCCGTTCTTCGCCTACGTGCTCGCTCTTCGCCTTGAGATAGTAAGGGCAGGAGCGCTAGGCCGGACGGCACGGCGCGATACGCAATCCTTTGCGCATCGGTGCTGATCGCAAGTCCCGACGCACTGCTGGTGGCAGGCAATCCTCCTGCTCGCCTGCTGCACCCAACAGGGCGTGGGGGAAGACCAGCGGACTCGTCCAGGATGTGTTTGCAGACGGATTCGAGCAGCGTCCTCGCCGCAGTGATGGCACCCTCCGGGTCTTCGTGGCGACGGTCGAGTGCTTTGCGCCAAAGCTCTCCAATGGACTGGCTGTCGATCTTGGCCGGATCGGTCGCAATCGCAATCGAGCTTTCCGCAAGCATCGCTGCCAGTTCCTCACGGTCCTTCTTGCCCGGCTGGCCATGCCACATCTGGTAGTTTTCCCGGCACAGTTGCAACAGAAGCCGCCTCTGCTGCGGGACAGGGAACTGCGACAGCCACCACTTGAATCCAGCGGGGCGATTGCTTCCGCCAACGAGACCAAGTTCGTCCGGGTGTTTGTTCAGTGCATGGCAGAAGAAGTCGGCCATCTCCGCATACGAGAAGCCAGCAGAGCCGCCGAACATGTCAGCGGCTTTTGATAATATGCGATACGGCAGCTTCTCGTCGGGCATGGGTCTGTAAACTCACATTTTACTCGTGTCCCGCCTTCTTTGGATAACGAAAGATGAACTCGCCTCGTATTCATCAATTCTGGCCGACCGAGTAGCGGCGAACACAGATAAGGGTATCACTGCTGTAGCGGAAGAAATTGACAGAGTAGTTTCGTCGGCAGTCGATACGCCGTCGTGGATCGCACCGACCCCATTACGACGATTGAAGCTACTTGTTGACGAACCCGTAACGCCAGACAGAATTGTCCGGTTTCGTCAACATCACCCCAATCTCCTCGTAGGCGGCACTGGAGAAAATGCGATCTTTGGGCCAAATATCTTGGCCGATCTTCGCGTGGCTAATGGGGTTATTAGCATAGCTGCGCAAGCCTGCGCACGACGGAGGGTGTTTGGGACATTGATCCGTTCGGATTCGCCAATGTCGATGGTAGACTCCTGCGGCCGGATGGAGGGTTTGAGCAAGACATTGAGTCACAACGAACATTGCTCAAGAATGCTTGCGTTTCGATTCGCAACCAACCGGGGCAACTCAAGAGCCAGATTGGACATAGCGTGACTAGGTGCCGGGTCAGTGGACGTGTATTCGCCCGGAGGCGCAATGCCTTGACTGAGGCAGATCAGAATAAGTATAAATTCATCGAGGGCGTAGATCTTGCGACTTACGATTTTATTCTCGATCATGCGGCACGCTAACCAACACACTTGAAGAGCGATTCACGGAAGCGCTTGTGTTGCGCCTTTGCGACAGTCTGGTCTGGCTGTGCGCAGCAACCCAGAGCGCGGCCCTTTTCTTCAGCGTGCATTGCCGATAGAAAGTCACGCCAAATTCCTCCAGGCACAATCATACGCTGCTGTTCAAACAGGTTCGATTACGCCTTCGCCGCAGCCCGTTTCGCAGCCCACATCTTTTTCGTGGCGGCGATGATTGCAGCCCTACCAGCGGCACTGAGCTTACGCTTCGGCTTCTGTGCTTGTGCAGGGGCCGGTGCCGTCTTCTTCACTGTCGTCCCTTGCGCTTTCGCAGCTTTTGCGGCTCGTGCCTTCTTCAGATTTGCAGCCAGTGTCGCTCTTGCCGCCGCTGACAGTTTCCGTTTGGCCTTCGGTGCCGGGGCTGGCGCTGCCGGTTCAGATTCGCCCTTGACCTTCGCCCATCTTGCCTTCTGCGATTCCGCCATTTTTCGTCGGGCCGCAGCGGAGAACTTCTTACGCTTCTGGGCCGGTGCTTCTGGCGTTGTGTTGGCGGTCTCTCCAGACAACATGGCACGAAGCTCGACAAGCTGTGCGTCGATCTCCGTTTTTTGATGTTCAAATCCACGTATGGCTGCTTCGATGATTGATTTCGATATTGGCATGTGTTCCTCTCCCATTGCTATATTCCCACATAATCAGACCGTCAGTGTTGTCACGCAATCGGAGCAGTAAGATCCATATGCGGTACGTTCAGAACATACGACAGGGATGGGCGATCCGGGTGGTTGTGGTTTCGAGAACAGGACCGCCGCCGCTCACATTCGCTTATGCTGGTCATATGCAGCAAACGATGGAACCGCCAGTTGAAGCGGGAAGCAAAACGCAACTCGCAGAATTTTTCAGGTCCATAATTGAGCACGCCGGGGCAAAGACCGTCTACGGCGAACCTGTGTCGGTAAATGGCAAGACGGTTGTGCCGGTTGCCCAAATTCGGTACGGATTCGGTGGCAGTTCGGGCGGCAAGGGAAGCACCTGGGAGCACGGTGGCGGCGGCGGCGGTGGACTCGTGGCGAAGCCGTTGGGTGTCGTCGAGATCACTCAGTCGCAGACCCGGTTTATCCCGATCTTTTCGAGTCGGGCGCTGGTGATCGCCGTTGGTGTCGGTGTGTGCTTAGGCTTCTTAGCCGGTTCGAGAAGGCGCTAACGCCCACCGCATGTAAAGACGGCGACGGCAACTACGGAGCAAAACATTTGTGTCAGTCGAAGATCATTTCCGCCAAGCATATAAAGAAGGCTCCACCCCTTGGGACATTGACAAACCGGACTTCAACCTCGTTCAGACCGTGACCACGCTTCCCATCGCTCCCTATCGGGCGTTGGAGGTCGGCTGCGGCACTGGCGACAACGCAATCTGGCTGGTGCAACACGGATTCGATGTCGTCGGGGTTGGGATGCCAGGCAGCGCCCTGTTAAACAGGGGTGCAAATCGGCGTTCCTCGCGATCGCGCCGTGTAAATTCCACGGTCGCGGCTTGGCGCCGTTCCGGGGAACCTTCTACCGTTACCAATCGGGGTGTTATCGTAAGACGAATCGTCGACAACAAGGAGTGTCATGCCAGCGGCCTATGAATGGGACCGGATTCAGCGGATCTTTGTGAAGGTCGTGGATCTGGCTGCCGCCGCGCGGAGTACGGCCCTTGAACAGATGTGCCGCGGCGAACCGGCCCTACGCGCCGAGGTGGAGTCTCTGCTGCGTGCGGATCTGACGGGCGAGGCCACGCTGGGCAACGCCATCGCGAGCGCCGTCCAGACGGAAGCCGTTTCCCTGCTGGACACATCCAGGATCGAAGGGAGGCGGCTGGGCGCTTATCGTCTGATCCGCGAAATCGGCCGCGGCGGCATGGGTTGTGTGTACCTTGCGCAGCGGGCGGACGAGCAGTATGAATCGGATGTCGCCATCAAAGTGGTGCGGCCGGGCCTCGACACCGACTTCATTCTTCGCCGGTTTCGGCGCGAGCGGCAGATCCTGGCACGGTTGCATCATCCCAACATCGCACAGTTGTTCGACGGCGGCACCGAAAACAAGACGCCCTACCTGGTGATGGAATACGTACAGGGTTCCCGAATCACGAAGTACGTAGAGGAGCGCCGTCTCTCCGTTGAGGACCGCGTGCGCCTGTTCTTGCCGGTGTGTTCCGCCGTGGAATACGCGCACCGCGCATTCATCGTACACCGGGATTTGAAGCCGGGGAACATTCTGGTGGACGCCACGGGTACGCCCAAATTACTGGATTTCGGACTCTCCAAGCTGCTGCACTCCGAACTGCCAGATCCGGCAGACCCGCAAGAGATGGCGATGGCCACTCCCGATTACGCCAGCCCCGAGCAGATTATGGGAAACCCGGTAACTGCCGCTTCCGACATATATTCGCTGGGAGCGGTGCTTTACGAACTTCTGAGCGGTGCGCGACCGCATCGCATTGAACACGCTGGGCCGGCGGCGTTGGAGCAGGCCATCTGTGTGGAGCCAACTGTGCCCCCCAGCGCCGCATTGGGCATTATCCCCCCTCTGGCGCGCCGTCTGGCCGGGGACCTGGATTCAATCGTACTGCGCGCCATGCAGAAAGATCCAGAGCGTCGGTACGCTTCGGCGGACCATTTGGCAGATGACTTGCGGCGTCACTTGGAGCATTGGCCGGTGACTGCACGTCGCGACTCGCGAGGCTACCGTCTGGGCAAATTCGTACGCAGAAATAGCCTACCCGTGGTGCTGGCCGCCGCGGCCGCGGCTGTAGCGGGTATCGGAGGAGTTGCCGTGTACGGAACGCGCGCGGCCCGGAAACGGGCGCGGCAAGCCGCACTTTCCGGTCGCGAGTTGGAGCGCGAGTTGGCCGCGGCACATCGCCTACTGAACGATGCTCAGGCGCTCGCACCGCCTGGCGTACGCGTCTGTGCCGAGATAGCTGAAATCGCCAAAGCGCTCTGGGAGGCGAATCCTTCCGATGCGCACGCTTTGCGCAACTACGGCGCCGCCCAGTTGCGCCTCGGCATGGCGATACCGGACGAGCGCGTTGCGGAAAAGCGTGCGGCTCTTGAACTCTCCCGCGATTGGCTACGAGCCACCCTCCGCGAGAATGGCACCGACACCGAACTGCGCCGCCAACTGGAGGTCGCCTCCGCAACGTTGGCCGAGCTGCCGGAAGGCGATAGGCCATGAATCCAACCCACCAATTATCCCTATCGGTCAAACAGATGCGCCTTGTTCGAGAGAGCTTCGAATCCTTGAGGGATTATGAAACATCCGTGGTGCTTTTGTTCTATGGCCGGTTGTTCGAGATTGCGCCCGAGACTCGCGGGCTCTTCAAGATCGATATCCACGAACAAGCGACAAAGCTTATGGAGACGCTCCGAATAACTGTCGAAGCCCTGGATCGTTTTGAGGAGTTAGTACCGGTCTTGGCGGACCTGGGCCGCAAGCACGGCACTCACGGCGTACAAGCCTATCAGTACGAGAAACTGCGCTCGGCTCTACTTTGGGCGATGGGACAGGCACTGGGCCTGGAGTTTGACCTGGAAACCCGCGCCGCGTGGGATCGACTGATCGTCGCAATTTCAGTCGTGATGCAGGAAGCCGCGGCCCAATCGGCGGCAGACCACTGACCGCAAATTGTGTCTTTTCGGTGAGCGTGCGTAACCGTCGGAAAACCTGCTTGCTCAGCCGTTGCGAACTTCGCCGGCGCGGGCATTGGGAGGGCCAGGCCAGTACGGCCCGGGTTTCCGGTGCCTCAAACGGGCGCGCAGCGGAGAGGCGTCCGGAGAGATTTCTACCTGGAGGTGGACCGTCTCGGTTCCCTGGCAGGAGATTCTTACCCAGTGGTAGAGATCGTCCGAGTTTCCGGCAGCGCGAAACGGCCGTCGTCATCGGTCTTCACCTGGGAAAGCTGCGTTACCCAGTCGTCGGCGTATTCTTCCACGCACACGCCGGAAAAATGCATCGAATAGTATTCCACGACACCTGCAAGATCGGGAGCCTTGACGCGGACGGGGATGCGGCCGCGCGCGTCCGGATCCAGACAGTAGAGGATGGGCCAGGTACGTTCACGTGCATATTGCGCGGGTAGATAGAGGGCGTAGGACTGGCGTTCCTCGTATGGTGCTCCAGAGTAGCAGGCCTTTACATCCGTGATAAATCCGTTCATAGTAGAAGCGGATCCGTTCGATGCCGCGACCCTCGGCTCCGGATTGGGCGGGCACCCAGCAATCGTGTCATGAACAGCAATCCGAGCCCGACCGCCACCTTCGCTCAGGACCTCCCTGTGCTGACCTCGCTGAGCATCGCTCGCCGGTCCTGGAGGCCAGCTTGTCGGACCTGATTCAGTCCATCCGGGCCGTTGGGCACGTCTACACCGGCGGATGCACGGGCGCCGATGCGGTAGCCGGGCAACCGATCTTGGATGTGGTGCCCGTTTCGCTGGCGCCAAATCTACTTTTTAAACTACAGCTGCGATCGGCTGCGCCTATCCGATAACCCAGTGAACAAACCTGTGCCAGCCCGGTGTCATCCCAAAGAAGATGCGGACCGGTGGCGACAGAAGAAAGAAGAAGAGCAAACCCAGCACATAAGCGCGATGAACGCGCCGCCGCGTAGCTAAGTCGTACACCGGTCCGGCTAAGACAAACGTATAGATCAGAATGACGGGCAGCGCCGGATGGATGGCGAAGGCAAACCGCCCCAACCCCGAGGGCAGCAGCGCGCATACCGTGGCCATCAACATGGTGCGCTGATGAACTTCGCGGTTGCGCCGGAAATAGAATCCGGCGCCGATAAATACGGCGAACTGCAGCATATCCACCAGCGCAAACATGCAAGCGCTCTCCGGGTCGTGGGCAAAGGGGATAGAGTGAAAATGACCTACCTTTGCCATCCAGAAGGCGGCGGTGACACCCAAAATGACCACGGCGCCGGCGAGAAATGCGCCGGCATAGCCCAAGCGCCGGTGAACCTGAACGCGGCCATCCGCGATCAGCGCGGCTTGCGCCACGAAAAAGAGAATCCAGGACGTGAACACCGCCCCATGCAAATGGAACACCAGGGGGAGTGCCGGCGTTCCGAAATATGTCTTCAGATAAAAGGTGCGCGCGAAGCCCAGAAAAATGCCGGCCGCGGACGCAATCGCCATACTCAAGTAAAAACGGCGGTCGCGGGCACTCGCGGTTGACCGCCCACGCACACTGGTTTCCATCCCCGCTGCCGCGGCTGAATAGTTCATGGTGCTTCCCTCCGGGCGTAAGAATCGCCCCAAGCCAGACTAGAGCTAAAATCTCAGATGGGTCCACAAGGAACGCATTAGGAATTTCTCAATTTTCCGTTAGCTTCGGCATGTCTATGATCCGAAACCATTTCTTCAAATTCGGCCCTTTCACCTTGAATGTGGACGGGATGAGTTTGTACAAGGAAGGGCAGTTGATCCAACTCCCCCCGAAGGCGTTCGAGACGCTGGCTGTACTGGTGCGGCGCCGTGGCGAGATGGTCACCAAGGAACAACTCATGCTGGCCGTGTGGCCGGACGCGCACGTGGAAGAAAGCAATCTTACGCAGAACGTGTTCACGCTGCGGCGCAAACTCGGCCAAACTCCGGAAAATGAGGAATACATACAGACGGTTCCGCGCCGAGGTTATCGCATCGGCGTGCCCGTGGAAGAACTGGCGGAAGAGCACCCTCCGGAAGAACCCCAGCCGGCCAGCACCGATAAGAAACCAGGACTGCGTCCCGGCTGGGCCTTATGGGCGGCAGCGCTTCTGATCGCAGTCGTGTTGACAGCGCCTTTATGGCGCCCTCCGAGAGGCACGCCGGCCGTCTCGGCATATCTTGAGCTCTCGCGCGATGGAGTGGACAAACGTGGCAGAACGGGAGCCCTAGGAGGTCCCGATGCGGCCTTGGCAACCGATGGCAGCCGGATCTATTTCACCGAAGGTTCGTCCCAAACCTCGGCGCTCGTGCAGGTTTCCGCGGCAGGTGGCGAGACCGCCGCGATCCCGGTGCCGTTCGGCTGGCCCCAGCTTTTGGATTTTTCACCGGCGCGGTCCGAACTCCTGGCCGCAAGTTTTGAGGATCCAGCCTCGGCCACGCCCCTCTGGGCCATACCTGTGCCGGCCGGAGTTCCCCATCGATTGGGCAATCTGGTGGCTCGCGACGCCTCGTGGTCCCCGGATGGGCGCGAGATTGCCTGCGTTAGAGGCACGGAATTATTCCGATCGAACGACGATGGAACGGAGGTCAAGAAACTGGCGGTGCTTCCCGGCCTGGGTTGGAGGCCGAGGTGGTCGCCAGACGGCAAGACGCTGCGCCTGACCGTGGTGGATGCGAAGACCTCCAGCCAGTCTCTGTGGGAAATTTCGAGCGATGGCGCGAATCTGCATCCCCTGCTTCCCGATTGGAATCATCCACACGCCGAATGCTGCGGAAGTTGGACGCCGGTTGGCAAACAGTTCGTCTTCCAGGCCACCCGCGAGGGTAAGACGGAAATCTGGTCGATCCCGAGCCGCGGCATTGCGAATTGGTTTTTTCCCTCCGCGGGGCCGGTACAGGTTACCAATGGTCAGATCGATTCCTTGGCGCCCGTGACCAGCCCGGATGGAAGGAAGCTATATTTCATTGGCCGCCGTCTGCGCGGCGAACTTGCGAAATACGACCCGGCGACCCGTCAATTCCTGCCCTACTTGGGCGGGATTTCCGCCGACTTCATCGACTTCTCGCGGGATGGCCAGTGGATTACCTACGTTGCCTTTCCGCAAGGAACGCTGTGGCGAAGCCGCATCGATGGGACCGCGCGTCTCCAGTTAACGTTCGCGCCCATGGAGGTATTGGTTCCGCAATGGTCGCCGGATGGCCGGCGGATTGCATTTGTTGGGATCGGAGCGGGACGGAACAGTAAGATCTATGTTGTCCCAACCAGTGGTGGGACGCCGGAGTCGTTTTCGCGAGAAGGCAGCGCGCTCGGTCCAACGTGGTTGCCCGACGGTAACTCATTGATGTTCAGCGATGCGCCGTTTTTCGAATCGAATCCCGGGAACGTGGCGATTCACATTCTGGATTGGAAGTCCCGGAAACTGGAGACAGTTCCCGGGTCGGCGGGACTGTTTTCGCCCGCCGGGTCGCCCGACGGCCGCTACATTGCCGCCAGGCCTCTCAAGGGCCAGAGAACCATGCTGTTCGATTCGCATACGCAGACTTGGTCGGAACTAGCGGACGGTTGGGGCTTCACAAAATGGTCGAGCGATAGCCAGTATCTCTACTACATGCGCTACGGCGAGAGACCAGCCATCTTGCGCATCCATCTCAGCGATCGAAGAGTAGAAGAAGTCGCCGACCTGAGATCCATCCGGCAGGGCGGACGCCTGGCGGGCCTGGAGTTCGCGCTGGCTCCGGATGGCTGTCCCACGCTGCTGCGAGATACCGGAACGCAGGAAATCTATTCGGTCGATTGGTCCGGCCGCTAGGCTGAACTAGGGAAAGGACAGGCCAGGAGGCCTATCCTACTCAGCGCGCGGTTTTCAGTTCCAGGCGACGCTGCTTAAGCCAGCGGAGGCGGTCCGCAAGGGCAGGCCACCAACACGAGCTGGGCGGGCGTACCGATCGGGGTCTTGGGAGAGTCCTCCAGCGCCTCGGGCATTGGCATTCAGGGAACCTCGCCGGGAACGGGAATCGAGGGCATCACCACGGGCGCCGCCAGCTTCCCGATCGGCGCGCATGGAACGACTAACAGCTCCGTCGGAGCTGCCGGTGTGTTTGATACCTCCGCCACGGAGGGCTTCCCGGACTATCCGTGCGGAGGCAACATACTCATCGGGCGGGCCATAGGCGGTGTACTGCATGAGCAGTCCAATAGGAGCTAAGCCACACATGGTAATGTACTTACGTGCCCAAAATCGCCAAGCGGGGCCGAAAATAACAGCGCGTATCAGGGGCGTGATAACGGCCTTATCAGGCCCTGATACGCCCTGTTGTTTTGTGTTCCTCTTGAGCGCTAGTTATAATGTGTCACTTAGCTCGTTTATGGCGGTCCCAAATCTCCTTTTCTGTGCCTGTTTAACAGGCGCGCCGTGCCAGCACCATCGCCAGGGCATCTACGGCCAGGGCCAGACGATCGCCGTCGTGGAGGATTCCGACACCTACGGTACCGACGTGGCCACCTTCCAGAGCCTGCTGGGGCTGAGCAAGTACGGCGGTTCGATGGTGACACTCCATCCCGAGCCCAACGGCTTGACCAATTGCGCCGATCCCGGAACCCCCACCACGGGCGATTCGGCTTCTGTGGACCACGGGGTGACAGAAGCACACCGTGCGCGGATTCATGGCGGGCGCGATGAAGAAGGTCGGGCACTGTCGTGTCTGTAGCCCGGCCTGTTTGGAACAGGCCGCTTCGCGCCGCCAGAGCCCGCGCCGGGGGGGGAAGACTGCCACGATCTCGAATGAAAATCGCGTGTCAGCTTTTGGCGGCATCCTGCGCCGTCTTAACTGAACGGCCGGGCGGGCACTCAGCCAGCCGGGACTTGCAGCAGTAAGGAGAGGACATAGGGGATCAAAAAATGAGACATATCGACAATTCGGTTTGCGCAATCCTGATGGCGGTCGGCTTTGCGGCCGCCGCATTCGCTCAGCCGGCCGCCAAAACAGCTACAGCGGTGCCGCGGCTGGTACAGTTCGGCGGCACATTGACGGATGCCGGCGGAAAGCCTCCCAGCGGCGTAGTGGGGGTGACATTCTCACTATACGAAGAGCAGGAGGGCGGCGCTCCCGTCTGGATGGAGACGCAGAACGTGCAGGCCGGCGCCAACGGTGAATACACGGCGCTGCTGGGCTCCACCCGGAACGAAGGCCTCCCGGCCGAGATCTTCGGCGCGGGGCAGCGCTGGCTAGGCGTGCAGACGCAAGGGCAAGCCGAGCGCACGCGCGTGCTGATGACCAGTGTGCCTTACTCGCTGAAGTCTGTAGACTCCGAGACGCTGGGCGGACTTCCCGCATCGGCGTTCGCGCTGGCTGGAACGACGCAGGGGACGGGGAATGGCGGCACAGCTTCGGCAGCATCCGGGTTGTCGAGCAGGGCGGTCGAAGCCTCCGGTTCGGCCAAGCCCGCTACCACCCCGGCCGCCGTCACCGGCAGCGGCACGGCCGGCGCCATTCCCCTGTGGACCGGCAGCACGGTTCTGGGCAACTCCGCGATCTTTCAGAGCGGTAGCGCGGTGGGCATCGGTGCGCTCACCACGGGCTATTTGTTTAGTGTGAGTAATACCTCCGGCAGTGCCATCACCGGCGGAACCTCAAGCCCTTCGGCATTCGGCGTAACGGGCGATTCCAGTGCCGCGAGCGGTACCGGCTGGGGCGTCGGTGGCTTCGCCAGTAGCGCTACAGGATATGGGGTGTATGGTGAAAATACCGCGAAGACCGGCCTGGCGATTGGCGTCCAGGGATATACTGGCAGCCCGACAGGGGTCGCGGTGCATGGCACTTCAACCTCCGAGACCGGCGTTAATTTCGGCGTCGATGGTGTTGCCGATAGCACTTCCGGAATCGGAGTGCAAGGCCACGCTTTGGCTGCATCCGGCAGCACCATCGGCGTCAGCGGAATTTCCGACAGCGATACGGGAATCGGGGTGCAGGGCGTGGCTACCGCTGAGAGCGGTGGCGCAAATGGCGTGTATGGCACGGCTGCGGGATCGGGAAATGGGGTGGAGGGCTACGCTTCCGATGCGAGCGGCACCGGAAATGGCGTCTTTGGAACGGTCCCAAGTCCGGAAGCATTCGGGGTATATGGTCAAAATACGGCGGCGACCGGTTCGGCGTTTGGCGTCAATGGAACGAGCGAAAGCACTACGGGGGTCGGCACGCACGGCCAGGCTCTGGCCGTGACTGGCATCAATTTTGGCGTGGATGGCGTTTCCAGCAGCACTTCCGGAATCGGGGTACAAGGCCACGCGAATGCCGTCTCCGGCAGCACCACCGGCGTCAGTGGGATCGCCGACAGCACAGCCGGAACGGGGGTAGCCGGCCAAGCCACCGCCGCCAGCGGCACTACCTATGGAGTCAAGGGCATGGCGACCAGCCCGGACGGGTTCGGAGTGCTGGGCGTGGCGATTGCCGCCAGCACGCTCGGGAAGGATTTTGCAGGCGATACTCCGTCCGGAGTGTGGGGCGACACGAAAGATGGGGAAGCCGGCGTGCTAGCCACGAACGACGATGGCTATGCGATCCAGGGGTACAACAACAGTCCCAGTTCCGCCACGCTGTTCGTTGAAAACCAGGAGGATGACCAGAATACGGCAATCGTCTTGGCGACGGACAGCGATTTTGGTGGCCACTGCGATATTTTCGTGAGCGGTGATCTGGATTGCAACGGTTCGATCGGTGGGGACGTAATGGTGGGGCCGGGCGCTTCCCGCGCGGTATCCATGTACGCGATGCAGGCGGCGGAAAACTGGTTCGAGGATGCCGGCTCCGGCCAGTTGCGCAACGGCGCAGCGGTGGTGGCACTGGACGCCGAGTTCGCCCAAACCGTCAACTCAACCATGGAATATCACGTGTTCCTGACGCCCAAGGGAGACTGCAAGGGCCTCTATGTGGCCAACGAGACCGCCGGCAGTTTTGAAGTTCATGAGCTGGGCGGCGGCAGTTCCAGCATTGCCTTCGACTATCGCATCATGGTTAAGCGCAAAGGTTACGAAAACATCCGTATGGCCGCATCGGCCCATAAGAATCAGAGGGTACGGAATTCAAGATCCGGAAACGGCGTGCGGGCCGCGCGCGCAACGGCCCCTGCAAACGTGTGGCCGCCGCCTGCCGAAACGGCGCAGGCCGCCGCAGCGAGGCCGGAGCGGGCCGCCAAGCTGCCCGCTCACACCGTACCGAGGCCGGGTCTGGCCGCACGACCGCCGGCGCATGTCGCCAAGCCGGTCCCCGGCGGTGTCACGCCACAGCCCTGAGTATAGCTGATCCGGGCCGGCGCTCGGCGGTGAACGATACAGCATAACAGACCGCCTACAAACGGGCGGGCTCGGTAGTATTCAGATGGAGAAGCGCGGGCAGCAAGCAAAGCCGATCGGGTTGCGCGGTGCCCCAGGGTAAAGGAGATATAGACATGAGACGAGCTTACAATTCGGTCTGCACAATCCCGATGGCGGCATGCTGGACGGCGGTTGCTTTGGCCCAGCCACCTGCGGAAGCGCAAGCGTTGTTTGGACTTGCCGGCGGGGTTGCCGGATTGGCCGGGTTTCCATTTGGCGGCTTGATTGCCGGAAACGCCCGGTTTGAATCGGCCGTTGCGTTTCATGATCGTTCTCCTGGATTGTCTTGATGGTCTGATTGATGGGCAGGTGCGATTAAGGCGGCACCGGCCAAATTCATGAAGGAATCGTAATTTAGGCTAAGAAAAGTTCGAAACGTATCCAGTGTGGGGAGCCAATCTAAGCCCTTTCCTTTCAACGTATCTGTTGCATAACATGCCGTTTGCCGTAGTGTGGCCAAACGGCGGCCCGAAAAATTTATTACCCAAATTTACCCAAATTTCCTATTCGGTAGTGTCCTAATTAGGACACTACCCGATGACTACCCCCAAGCGACTGGCCCTACGGGTGCGCCGGGCCGCAGGGTCCGCGGCGCCGGCCGTCCTAGCCCTAGTACTACTGGGTCACACAATAAAACATTTTGGTGTAGAATTGTTTTGTGGGATCACGCCTTTCCGCGCCAGGCCCACAAGAGAAACGCTTCGCGGCATAAATAGAGGGCCTGGCGAACGCCGCGGGGCACCAAGACCGGCACACCCCTTTGCAGAACTACTGCAAGGGATTGTTGTTGCCCGGTGAGCGCAAGAGCATTGAGCCGATGGCGGGGCGCCTGGATCCGGAGAACATCCAAGCGATGCCCAGTCCCTACACCATTTGGTGGCGAAGGCGCCATGGAGCGACGAAACACTGCTCGATGAAGTGCGCAACCATGCGTTACCGGCGATGCAGAAGCAAGGGCCAGTGGTGGCCTGGATCGTGGATGACACCGGGTTTCCAAAGAAGGGTAAGCATTCGGTCGGGGTCGCTCGTCAATACTGCGGTCAAGTCGGCAAGCAGGAGAACTGCCGAGTCGCGGTGAGCCTATCGGTAGCGACATGGAATTCGAGTCTGCCGATTGCGTATCGTTTATATTTGCCTAAGGAATGGGCCGCGGACGCCGAACGGCGGGAAAAAACAGAGGTGCCGGAAGAGATGGAGTTTCAGACCAAGCCGGACATCGCGTTGGACCAGATCCGGGCAGCGGTGGCGGCGGAGGTGGTCCGTGGGGTGGTGCTGGCAGACGCCGCATACGGCACCAACACCGAGTTTCGCGACGGACTCACCGCGCTGGGACTGCGCTATGCCGTGGGCGTGCAGAGTTCGACGACGGTTTGGGATTCCGGCAAACAGCCTTTACCAGCCAAGCCCCGCGGAAAGATAGGACGACCGCCACGGCTCTTGCAGCGGAGCACAGGCCATCAACCCGTCTCCGTCAAGCAGGTGGCGATGAGCTTGCCCTCCACGGCTTGCAAAGAAATCACGTGGCGTGAAGGCACAGACCGGAAGTTGCGATCCTGCTTTGCCGCTGTGCGCGTCCGCGCCGCTCATCGGGATTACGAGAAGGCGGAGCCGCACGCAGAGGAATGGTTGCTGATCGAATGGCCGCGCGGGGAGGCCGAACCCACTAGGTACTGGATGTCGACGCTGCCTGTTGAAACCAAGCTCAAAGCTTTGATCAAGATCGCCAAACACCGCTGGATCATCGAACGGGATTACCAGGAACTGAAACAAGAGTTAGGGCTGGGGCACTTTGAAGGCCGTAACTGGCGCGGGTTCCATCATCACGCCACGCTATGCATCGCAGCTTATGGGTTCCTGGTGGCCGAGCGGAACCGTTTTTCCCCCTCTGCCCGCATCGGTCATCTTGGATTCACTGCCGGACGGCCCGCCCCGGGCTTCCGCCCGCGCGGGTCGCCGGGTCCGCCCCGAGCGGCATAATCCGCACTCCATCGCGACGCTCCGCATCGTGCTGGCGCACCTTTTGCTGCGGCAACTGTCTCACTGCCCCTGCTGCGGACGTTCTTCCGGCTGATGGTCGGCATCGAAATCGATTTCGTCAATGCAAGTTTGCCGCGGGGAGCGTGGCTCGGTGTGCCATGCCCCCGCGCGCAACTCGATCTGGCTGAGTTTCTCCACGGCCAGGCAGCGCCAGACGCCCCTTCCTTCTGACGCCATAGCCCGGCTACTGGCGCTGTCTCCCCCAAACTGCTAGCCGAACATATGCAACCGGCCTGACTTCCGGCCCAGCTGTTGTGGGCGATATCCTAAAGAGGTATGACTCCGCAGCCGGCCGAAGCGCAATCCGTGGGCGAGATTTGTGAACTCCTCCTCCTAGCGGCTGCTCGCAGGCAGCCGGTGGCGGCAGTCTATGATGGCCTACTGCGGCTGCTTTGCCAGAGAATCGGGCGTTGGCCGGGAGGCCGGCGCCCGAACTACACGGACTGCGGCGGGCCACCGCTGGAGCAGCGGAGGACCAGAGGAGGAATGGCACGCAACTCTCCCCCGTCCTAGTGGCGCTGTTCTCCGAAATCAATACAGTACCGCGCCCACGCCTGCTAACAGGCTGAGAACAGGCCGGGGATCCGTCAGCGAGAAGCACTTAATGCGTTGATTACATGATGCTTAATTGATCTAAAGTGCCTCCCAGACCATGCATTTTAGCAGGCCGGAAGCATCTGACCCAAGCGCAGTAGCCGGCATTCTCGCGGCAGTGGCCGCGATCGAAGGAAACGCGGCGGAGACGGGTACGCAGCCTTCCCGATTGACCGGCCAATCTTTCCTCACTTTTCCGGCGCTGCGATGTGCTGGAGTTGTTGAGCGATATCCAGGAGCCGGCGAATCGGGCCGCTGTAGACGACGGCGGGCCTTGTCGGCGGAGAACTGCCGTCGGTACATCTCCAACAGATGGCGGGTGGCCGCGACCGCCTGGCGCATGCCATGCGGATCTGGAGTAGCCGTGGAGACGGAAAGCGAGGGAAGGCCGTATGTCTGGGTTGGATTTTGGCGTGCCCGGTAAAATTCTCGTTGTAAGTCGGGCTGTGCGACCTTCAAACGGGCGTCGTAAGTGTGGGTGGTCTACACTTCGGTGCCGCCGGGTCTAAACTGGCATTTCTTTGGCGAAGGAAGGAAATCGCCAATGAAATGCCAGACGGCGAACACCCCGGCGGATTGGTCCAACCAGCGGGGAACCGATTCACCGTTCCGACGCTACCCTACTAGAGCACTGCACCTTGGCAGCTACTGACGGCCGTCGCTGCCGCCGGCAAAATGGGACAAAGAACGGGCTGTGGGATTTTCATTCCGGCGTCGACAGCGTCGATCTCGCCCTCGATCTCGCTCCGCTAGATATTCTGTGCTCCATGCACTTGGCATGGCTCTATTGCGACTCTCATGCGGGAGATAACGCGGAGTCTGGGTATCGCAACGCCTTCGGTCACGGCGGGTGGGCAGAAACATTGGAAGAGTGGCTTGACCCGGCACGATTGAAGGATGATTACTCGCCCCCGGGCCGATCAAGGGGCATGAGTTCGGATTGAAGCTGCCACCGGATGACAAGCAGGCGCTGATTGCTTTTCTGAAGACGTTGTAAGGGTGTTAGCACCCGAAGTCCCACTCCGGCGATACCACGTGGACGGACCGATGGGAAATCGCTCAGTGGATCGGAAAGGCGGTTAACGCCTGAGTTACGGCGCATCCGTCCCTACTTTTCAACTTGGGGGTTTGGCGTGGAGCGGGGGCTCCGCCAAAAGTAGGGGAAGAGCGACTGTGCCGGTTGGAGGATCAGTTCGGACCTGCGGACCAGAAGCCGCGGGATCGGTTCCGTCCGGTGCTACGGCCGGCTGGACTCAGACCCCGGCTAGCGGAGGACATTCGTTTCGCCCGCCTTGCCGGCGGCAGGCTGCGTTTCCACCAGCAGGCCCAGACCTACGGACAGGCGGAAGACCGTGCCGCAGCCCTGCGGGCAGGCACCGGCTCCGCCCCGCAACGTTGTCCCATAAAAGTCCCCATCGCTGGCCTGCACCAGCGCCGCCGAGGGAAATTCGCCGTGCTTGCAACTGCTCTCCGAACAAGCGAAGTCGTATAGCGTCGTCAACGTACCACTCGGTGTGATTTGGAAGATCGTGCCACCGTCGCTGGCGCCGTTATAATACGTCGTCCCGTAGAAGTTCCCATCGGTGGCCTGGATTAGCCCCCCTTCGGGGATTGTACCGTTCGGGCACACGTGTTCGATGCAGGTGAAGCCGCTGAGTGTCGTCAGCTTGCCGCTCGGGGTGATCCGGAAGACCGTGCCAGCAGCCAACGTACCACCGTACAGGGGCCCGCGAGACGTCGTTGTCCCATAGAAGTCCCCATTGCTGGCCTGTATCAACCCCGCCTGGGGGTTGACGCCGTCCCAGCACCCGCTTGGGGAACAGAAGAAGCTGTACACCGTCGTGAACGTGCCGTCCGCGGTGATTTTGAAGATCGCTCCAGCTTGGAACTCATTAGCTCCGCCCTTATACGTTGTTCCGTACAAGTCCCCATCGCTGGACTGGACCAGCACGCCCTCGGGGTATGCGCCATCCGGGCACTCATATTGGGAGCAGGAGCTGTATAGCGTGGTCAACGCGCCATTCGGGGTAATTTTGAAGATCGTCCCATCGCCAATGTAGTCTCCGGTACCGCTCAGCTTTGAATTCTCATAATTCTCATGTATAATCAGACTCCGAAGGACCTGAACATCCCTAAAACTGAAAAAGGATGGGTCAGATATCTAAGAAGCGACGGAAGCCCGGTGGCGCCGGCGTCAGTGGAGCCGGTAAAGCGCCACATCCTCTCCACGCTGAAAGGCTAACCGGTGGCAGCCCGGTGAACGCGATTTTGCTACGCGCGCCGCGCTGAGGCAGCGTATCGAAAGCACTTCCTGTGCTAAGTCATGCCAGGCGTTCAGAAGGAGACCATATGTCAAATAAGAGAAGGCAGCACCTCTCATTAATCGGGTTCGTGTGTTCGGCCATGCTGCTGCCGTCCGATCTCAGCGCCCAGTCGACTACACCGATTGTTTTCTCGGCCAACAATTCCGCTGACTACAGTCCGACCATCGCCCAAGGGTCGCTATTCGTGGTATTCGGCGCCTCTCTCGGGCCTGCGACACTCGTGCAGATCTCCGCCTTTCCGCTGCCCAACATGTTGTCCGGAACATCTGTGACAGCCACATCGGGATCGATGACCCTCAACTGTCCCATGATCTATACCTCCGGCGGGCAGGTCGCAGCGATTCTTCCGTCGAACACCCCCATAGGTCCGGCTAATATTACCGTCGCCTACAACGGAGTGACAAGTCCATACGGTTTGTCAACCACCCAGGTCACCGTGGCGGAGAGTTCGGTAGGCATGTTCACCCTTAGTGAAAGCGGTTTGGGCGGCGGTATCTTCACCGCGCTCGACTATACGCTGAAAACATTTGGCAATTCCGCGATACCCGGCGAAATCGTCACCGCGTGGGCCACCGGCCTGGGTCCGATCGGCGGGCCCGACAACCTCGTGCCTTCGACCTTCCCGAACTTTCCGGGGGTCGAAGTCTTCGTGGGAACACTGGCGGCGAACGTTATCTACGCCGGCCGCTCTGGGTGTTGTGTGGGCCTCGATCAGATCTCGTTCGCGGTTCCAGCCGGAGTAGCGGGCTGTTATGTGCCGGTCGCGGTGCGGAGCGGGGGTATGATCGGCAACTTTGTTTCGATCGCGGTGAGCAGCGGCGGCGGTCCCTGTTCGGATACCGCTCCCACGGTACCTATCAGTATCATGAATCAAGCCTCGGCAGGACAGCCCGTCAAGACGGCGGCACTGGCGGCTGGTCCGGTATCGGTGCTCCGCGGCTTGGGCTTCAATGAAAAGCTGTACCTCGCCGAGACACTCTCCAAGCTCCTGCGTGGCAAGGTCTCTCAAGAGGACGTCGCGAAGCTTCTGCGCGCCGAACAAACTCACAATCGGCGCGCGTTGATGCGCGCCATGATGAAATACGCCGCAGCGGGGAAGGCGTTGAATCCGGCGGCGAAAGCTGCGGTGCGAGCCGTACTGAATTCCAATCAGGAAGGCGCCGTTGCTGTCTTCGGCCAGTTCAGCACGCCCGGCGCTCTGGCTGCGGCGGTTGGCGGTCTGTTTCCGAGTCAAGGAACGTGCACCACGCTTCCATCTGTATCCGTGGGGCGGTCGGGCAACGGGCTCGATGCTGGTTCTTCGCTGGCTCTTTCGGGCCCGGCTGGATCATGGACCCTGGCGCCAACCAGGACCGGACAATACCAGGCCTTGTTCGGGAGTGCTCCCACCGGTCCGAACCTTCCACCTGGTACATATGCGGTCACGGGCGCCGGGGGTCGCGATTTGGGCGCCTTTAGCGCAACCTTGAATGTTGCCGGAAACATTCTTTGGACGAATAAAGCCGCTATTACCACCATAGACCGGAACCAATCTCTGACGGTCACCTGGTCGGGCGGCACAAATCCGGGCTATGTGCTCCTCGGAGGCTATGTGTATTCGAACACCGCGAGCCTCGCAGGTTTCGTTTGCACGGAGAACACCGGCAAAGGTTCTTTCACGATCCCCAGTTTCATTCTCTCATTGTTGCCTCCGGCCGAGGCCGGTGGGGTGATGTTCATCAGCCCACACCCCTTATCGCGCCAGGTGACGATCCCCGGCGTGGACCTCGCCTATTTCATCGATGGCAGCAATGATTCAAAATCAGTTATCTACCAATAGCAGATAGCCTCTGATGGTCCGGCGCGTTTCCCGCCAATATTCGATGCGGCATACTATCCTCTCTAGTTGAAGGAATCCGGAGAGCGGCACTGACAATTCCGTGCCCCGCTTATCGAGTTCGCGGCAGAGCGTTGTGTCGCATTGCCGGCCTCTATTTCCTCTCCGTAAACGCATCGCGAGCTATGCGTAAATTCTCCGGAATCTACACCGAAATCAGTTGCATACGGACTAACTAACGATGTGATGCAACTTAGGTCAAGTTAGCGGTGATTAATGGCCCGAGCTTTGGAGGAACCGTGGGCACGTCCAGGGCTACGCGGAAGCCGTAGACTGCCATGGCGAAGATGGCGCCCAGTACGAACAGTGAGGAGCCCAAGTACCAAACCGATACGCTAGCGGTAATCGGAAAGCTGCACAATACGTACTGGACAAAAATGCCCGTGGTCAGCGCCACCAACCCAAATCGTATGAGAACGAATACGATACCGCCAAAGACAACTCCCCAGAACGGCGCGCCAATCAGCGGACGCGTGCCTCCTAAAACCGTAGTGGAAGCCAGAACGGTGAAGATCACAATACTGATGCCCCCTGCAAGCCACTGTTTGCGAACCAATACTCGCAGCGCGTGAATCGTGATCAGAATAGCCAGGGCGTTCGCGATCGACTGGGGCAGGAGTATCAGGAATTGGCCGGCGACTTGCCGCACGCTCAGCACCGAGTCGAGAGGCGGCGTCCACCAGTCAGCGTCGCCAAGCTGATGAGCCAGCAATACATGGAATTGGATCACCGCCGTCCACGCCGTCCCGGCAACCACGCCGATGAGCAGGTCCGCGCCCACGAGGGGATCGCGTATTCGGCCCGTGAGCATCCGGGTCCACGAGATCATGGTCTGCGGCCATCGCCGGCGGACGTAAGGCTCGAGTGCCAGGTAGAAAAGCCACAGGACAACGGCAACGATTACAGATTGGCTGATTGCCGTGAGAAGCATCGTCAGTTCAGTCTGTGTCGGCACATGATGGGAGGCCAGTAGCCAACTCAACATGTAGAGCGAGAATACAAAAAAGGCGAGACGCAATGCCCCACGGCGGTCGCCTCTTCCGATGCGGATGTTTTGCCGCGCCAGCAGCGACGCTCCGAGGACCACTCCCAGAGTCAACGCATACCAAAGGGCCAGGCTCGCAAGCTCCCGAGAAGAGGTTTGGGAAGATCTCATGGGATCGGGGTTGTTTAATGAGCCAGTGACTAGGAAGAAAACAGGCCTACCCTGCCAGGCGGCCGCCTCCACACGGATTATCTTATCCGGCCGATCCGGACCGTGCCCGATCCACGCCGCCCGGCTATCGAAGACAGTTGGAGGAGGGAAAAGCGGCGGCACTTGCGAAAAGCCCGCTTGATCCAATCCCGAAGCCTCGAATAACTTGCTCCACTCGAACGGGGGAAGCCCCGTCGCCCCGTCAATCAGAGACGGTGCGGTCGCGAAATAAACCAGGCGCCCCAACGGATTCAGCTCCACTGCCACAATGCCGGATGCCCCTAGCGGCGGTCCGAAGGCGCTGACCGTGGAGGCCACCGAGAGTACGCGCGTGGGACCTATGCTCCCAGTTAACGAACTGCTCGGTTCCAGATATCGTGAGCTCTGGCGATAGCCAAAGCGAACGATTTCGAACGGGCCTCCCAACAGATGCGAGTAATGGAACCCGTATACGCTGTCGGTAGGGCGGCCATGGTACCCGAGTTCCTCAATGACGTCGCGCGCCTTCTGCGCCAGAACATCGGGACCCCGCTCCAACAGCACGCCCTCATTCAGGTTTACCTTGGTCGCGAGAAGCGCCACCACGACGAGGCCGATGGCCACCGAGACCAGGCAGCAAACCGCCGCCACGGTGTGCAGCCCGGTCGATTTTCCCCCGGAAGCCACCATCTCCGGCGATGGTGTCTCGCCCGCGGCCAGCGCGGCGGCCAGAGGATCGCCACCTGGCAGTCCTCCAGCGACTGCCAGGGCCGATGCTGGACGATTCCGGGGTTCCGGATCGAGACAGCGGAGAATTACGCTTTCGACGGCCGGATCAAGATCCTTCACCAAGGATGCGGGGCTCGCCACCAGCCCCTCGTGCAGCCGCAACAGTTCACCGAATGAATTTGCATTAAAAACGCGCTTGCCGGTGAACATCTCATAAAGGATCAGGCCGAGAGCGTAAATGTCACTGCGGACAGTAACCTCCTTCCCCGCCAGTTGCTCCGGGGCCATATAGGCCGGCGTGCCTTGCCGCACCTCAAAAACCTGCGGTTCTTCGCGCATGCAGGAGAGACCAAAGTCCGTAATCAGCACTTGGCCGCGCCCATCAATCATGATGTTTGCAGGTTTTAAATCGCGATGTAGCACGCCCTTATCATGCGCGGCAGCCAGACCCGCGCACAGCCGCCGTGCGATGTCCACGCCCTTGTCGCCAGGCAGGCGCCCGATACGCCGCAGAAGGGAGCCCAAGTTCTCGCCATCGACGTACTCCATCGAAAGGATTTGGAGCCGTCCACTTCGCCGATATCGTAAACTCGGCAGACGTTGGGATGTGAAACATGGCGCGCGATGCGCACCTCGGCGTGGAGGCGGGCGGCCAGTTGTTGGTTCTTCGCGGTGGTCTTGGGCACGAACTTCAGCGCGACCGGTTGGCCCAGCTTCAGATCGTTGGCGCGGTACACTTCGCCCATCCCGCCCCGGCCGAGGAGTCCGATGATCCGGTAGCGCTCGGCTAGCACCGTGCCGGCAGAGAATCGGCCTTCGTCAAGGGAACTGGAGGGAACCGGCGTTCTGGGAGGCGGCATCGCGGCTGTGGACGCCTCAGATGTCGAGCCCAGCGCCGTGCCACAAGCCAAACAAAAGCGGCTGCGCTCTGGAATCTCAGCGGAGCAAGACTGACACCGGACCATTGAGACACACTCTAGCACGAACCGAACAAATCGCCATCGAGGAAGCGCCCTTGAACACCGGGCACCCGAGCAGCTTGAACCCGCAGATCTCTGATTTCCTTGCGTGCTCGTTTGGGAAGGCTGATCCCGTCTAATACGCGCCGCCGGCAGCGTCCATAAGCAGTCTCCTTGTGCACTGAGTTTGGACTCCCCCGTTCAACGGGATTTCATCACGGAACCCAGGTGGCAAATCTCTATGCCGGGTGGGGTCTCCCTAAACGCCGCAAGGTCCTGACCGCATTGTCCCAATGTGAACCAGCGTTTTCGACCAGAAGTTACTTGCTCCTGTTGCGCACGAAATCAGACGCAGCATCGATACCGCGTTCCTTCTTTATGCGTTGGAACTCCTCAAGAACGTTTCCCACGGCTCTCTGCCTGCCGCCTACCTCCGCTGGCGTACTCGCCGCACTCCGGTTTTCTTTTACGCGCCGGTCGATTTGATGGTTCTTCGCGATACGGTCTGCTAGTCTCTCAGCCGCGCTCATCTCGCAGTATGGTTTGGTCATGTGGGGAGTAGGTTCCTTCGGGCTTCCTGGTGTGCGGCCGTTCTAATCGACGCTAGCGGGTTCGGCGAAATTTTCCATTTCTGCTGCCGGATGGCGGCGGCGACGCTGGAAGCCATGTGCTCGGGCATGCCCACCACCTCCATGACAAAAGTGCGGAATTCCGGAGAATCGTGCGACAAATTGCTGGCGACCTCAATTTCCGCGTGGAAGGGTGGCTTTCGCCCACTGCGGGCTGGTGCGTAATCTTTCGGAGGGGCCACAGTTGGGCCACGGCCCGCCGCAAACTGCCTTCTCGGGTTCTTGCTCTTGTCGAATCTCAACACCGGACTCCTGCTTATAGTTTAGCGCCTTCTGTTTAATTCGCTTGCGAAAAGTTGGACGGGGGCAGTTGAGGTTGGCGCGTGGCGGCTCCGATGGGTACCCACTCCGAAGGAGATGGGAACGGCCGCGTCACTGCTACTGGACATTGGATAGATGGTTGGCGCAGCGGCGGCCAGTTACAGGAAATATCGGCCTTGGCCTTTTTCCGAATGGCCGCGCTTGTAATGGGGCCGAGCTCAGGCGACTGCTTCGGCCGTTGGCGCGCCGGACGGGCGCCGGATTCGCATGGGCTGCCCCTTCCATTATGTCAGCGACCGCCAGCACCATGCTGAGCGACGTGGCTTCTTAACTAGATGTTCCGGCCTGCTAACCGGCCGAAAGCAGGCTGCGCAACATTTGGGTGTATCGCGGGGTCATCCGCATCAGATCTCCTCTTTGATACTGTACACGACCCTACACGACCTCTACACGACGCCCATGCCAGAGCTGCTATGGCCCGGAAGCCCGAGCATGTGGCACGTTCGGAACTGCCGAAGCCCCAGGTAATCTGAACGGAATAGGCTCAGGACTGGCGTGCTGGCCATAACAGGGGAACAGGAAGCGCGGGCCGAATCGTGCGGTTTTACCGTTTCGCCGGATCTTTGGCCGGCGCCGCCCTGCTTCCGTCGACAGTTTTGACCGGGGTTCCGAATGGCTTTGGCTAACGTTATCTCCGCCGGGATCGCATGGGCCCAGGCGGAGGTATCTGGTTCCCTGGAGGGAAGAAACGGTACCGCAGCCTGAGTGAATACGGATTCCGCTGCCCGGCGGGAACGCGAGCGGACCTCCTTGGCGCGCCTCCCCCAAGGGGAACTTCTTTTACCTCTTCGAGGGATCGAAACTCATGATCGTCCGCTTCGATCCGAAGATCGCCAGCTTCAGCGAGCCTCACGAAGTCAAGTTTGTGCCGGGCTCCACGGTGAGGCCTAAACCCGACGATCGTTGGGCGGTCCGCGGACCGGGACTCGTTTTTTCGAGCCAGCAGGGCGCCAGTTCCTCCGTGTGGCTGATGAAGTTGCCCCGTTGAGCCGGCAAGAGAGACGATTCGCTCCGGGTCAAGAACTGCGATTATATGAAACGTCGGATTTAGGATTGCATTCAATTGGTAACCGGAAGTTATCGACCTTCGTACGACGTCCAGACGGTTTGCCTGGACGATAATGGTTCTTAAAACGTTTGTTTACCGAGTTCTATGGCAGCACCGTCCGAATCGCACGCGCGAGACAAATCAATGCGCTGAACGATTCCTAACAGCACAGATCACCGAGGCGCCGGCTCTTATTTTTGCTTTTCTATATGCCTGCGAAGTTGCGAGACGTCGTCGCGCGCCGCGTCTCGCGCGTGCGATCGGTCGTCTTTGTGCGGATCAGGCCCTGATACGCCCCTGTTATTGCCTATTCTCGTTTGCTATATATTCGCAAGTAAGCAACTTATAATGTGTGGTTTAGGTCGTATTGAGCAGCCCCAGGTCTCCTGTTCCGTCTCTGTTTATCAGGACGCTGCGTCAGGGCTCATACAGGAGTGCGCCCGCGGTCATCGAGAAGTGAATCCATCAGCGCTATTGGAACAGAGCGAGGTCGATCGCTTCGGCCATCGCTTGATAGCCAGCATCGTTCGGGTGGAGATGATCTTCCGACGCTAAGCGGGGCAAGAGTCTGCTCGGATGATCCGGATCGCGCAAAACCGAATCGAAGTCGATTACGCCGTCAAAAGCGCGGCTGTTTCTAATCCATTGGTTGACCGCCTTCCGTGTGGCTTCCTTGGCATCTGAGTAATAGCCAGGGATAGCGACGCCTTCGCACGGTGTCAGCGTCGAGCCGATCACCTTGATTCCACGGGCGTGGGCGCGCGCAGTCAATTGGCGATACGCGCCGATCAGATCCTCGGCGCTCCGCACATCTGCCACATCGGCTAGCGAGAGCTCGCCCAGCCTAGCGCCGGGAAAACCAAGATCGTTGATTCCTTCCAGCAGCACAATATGCGTAACACCCGGAAGAGACAAAGCGTCCCGGTCGAAACGCGCCAGTGCACTCTTGCCCAAAATCGCCACGGGCCCATCCCCTAGCAGACGATTGCCGGCGATACCTTGATTCACTACCGCCCATTCCGAGGCTCTCAACGTTCTTCCTATTCGGCGGATAAGGTCACTCGGCCAATTGCGGTCTGCTTCGGGCGTGGAGCCATCGCCATCGACGATGGAGTCGCCGAATGCCACGATCAGGCGGTGGGAAGGTCGCGGCGGAACGAGCACCGCAGTCACGAATACCGAGCTCGAACTTTCCGTTCCGCCGTGGATCTCCACTTCATGGGAATAGTCTCCCTTTGGCGAGACCACGGCGCGCTTGAGTGCCAGCGCATGCCACGTGGTTGTTGCGACACGTCTGGGAATGTATAAACTGATGCTGATCTCGGATCCGTTGGCCGCAGAAAAGGCCACCGGATCACTAAGCGCCGGCGCGCCCGGAGGAATTGTGATCGAGGTGCTTCCCCCAAAAGTCACGGCTTGGATTGAACCTGACATTACGCTCGCCGCACCGTTTGGCAGTCCCACAGTCAGAGAACCAACGACGAGCGGGGAGGAGCCGAATTCGTTTGAAAGACGAATGCGAATCTGAGAGCCCCCAACAGATATGCGCACGCGCTCTCGGACCGTTCGATCCTCAAGATTGAGCATTGGCTGGTTTGGATCGGGTTCTGCGGGCTCGGGACTGGCCGCCCAAGTGGCGATCCAGCATTCCTGCGCCGGACCAAGTAGTGGAAGAAACAAAAGAGAACCGATGAGGGCACAACGCTGGAGCGCGTTCATGAGCGTGAACTGTTTCACCTGGCCTACTTCATCGCTGAGAAATCGGTTGGCCGCATATACACTTGCTCGACATGGTAGTCGCCGTTGACCTTCTCAATCAGTGGCTCCGCTGATTTGCGATAAGGCAGAAACGCGGGGTCGGCATGAAGGGCTTGCCAATTTGCATCCGCTTCCTTTCGGCTGGGATGGACGACGAGGTAAACGAACCTGTCTTTCCAGGCGGGGTCTTCGTTGGGTACCCAATAGCCGGCCACGTTTAAATTGTATTTGGTTTGCAGCTTGGCAACATCGCGAAAGATCGATTCAAGGGCAGGCGCTTTGCCGGGCGCGGTGTGGTAAATCATGAGCTCATAGACGTGATCGCTATCCGCTCGCACCTGTTTAGGGCCCGCCAGTCGCGCTGTGAAGAGCGACCCGGCGGCGAAAGAAACCAAAGCGGTAGCCGGGAGAATCCAGCCTCTGTTTCTCCAGCGATAGAGCATGCACTGCACAGCTTTGAAACTCATCTTCATTGAAATCGTCCTCGCGCCACGGTGACCTATCGTCACAGGGAACTCCACGGCGCGGAACCGCATGTGGTTGCGAGATCGGTTTGTGTTCCCGCGTGGCGGGCTCGTGACAAGTTCATAGACGGCGCCCTCCTGAAAATGTTAGCTGGTTTAGAGGCGCAGCCGCTCGTGGGAATCCCGCATGAAGTCCGGACCCGCCGCCTCTCTTACGTTGCGACCGGGTGACACGCCATCCGGAAATGAAGCCGTTTTCGGCGTCAAGTTGACGACAAACGCGCGACTCGCGGATGTGCCACCTCCACAGCCAACTCACCGGCGAACGACGTCGTTGTGGTTGCATAACGCCCTAGCAAACTGGGGAAAACGACGCTCGTTAGGGAGGCGCAATCCTGCAGCACTGACCGCATCCGCTAAGCTCCAGGCATTTTTCAGCGTCGACAAACCCCATCGCAGTGCAACGCGCCGGACCTTTTTCGGTAGAGCATGTTACCGTCGACTGCAACGCGTTGCATGCGCAAAAGGCGGCAAAACCAGCGTACGGGTGGCGGAGGCCCCCGCCACCTGGTGTTGGCGAACCACCGCCGTGGACAACTCGCACGTTGAGCACCGGAAGATCAAGCCGAGCCAAGCCTGAAAGCGACAGCGAGTCGCTTGGTTCGCCTTGGTAGGAACCGGCATCCTCACTCTGCCATGCCCGTATCTCCTGGCACGTGGCCTGCGACAGGCTCTTGCCAGTTATCAGAAGCGCGGACACATCCATTTTTACGAAACGCGCGCCCATGCGGGGTATAATTCGAATGGCGGCGAATCGCTGATTCGAAACCGGAATCACTCCAAACATTTCGCCGTCGCCGACTGCCGGGATATAGAAGTTGGTGTCATCCGGCAAGCTGATCGCGATTGCGCGGGATACCATAGGACCGCCAGTATCGGACATGCCTTCACATCCTTGAGAGGACCCCTCAAGCGTCAGCAATTCCCGGCCTGTCTCGGCATTCCAGATCTTGACCGTGTTGCAGTCGCTCCCGATCGCCAGTCGACTTCCGTCGGGGCTCCAAGCTACGCTGAAAAGACGGCCACTGTGGCTGCTCAGGGTCAGCAATTCGCGACCTGTCTCGGCGTCCCACAGTTTCGCTGTCCCATCGGGGCTCGCAGTTGCCAGGCGCTTTCCGTCCGGGCTCCAGGCTACGCTCAAAACGTCATTACGATGGCCGCTCAAGGTTAGCAAACTCTTACCCGAGTCCGCGTCCCAGACGCTCGCCGTGTGATCGGCGCTCGCCAGTAGCCGTTTGCCGTCGGGGCTCCAGGCCACATTGCGGTCAGGGCCCCAGGCACTGTGGCTAAGCAGGGTCATTAATTGCTGGCCCGAACCCGCATCCCACACGATCACTCTGTTCTGGCGGCTCCGCCCCGCCAGCCGCCTACCGTCGGGGCTCCAGGTGACAGTTGAAACAGCGCTGTCGGTAGCCAGGCTCAACAGCTCCTTGCCAGTGTCCGCGTCCCACACCTTCGCCCCATTGAATGGGGGTCCTCCGGTCCCGGTCGCCAGTCGCTTGCCGGCAGGGCTCCAGGCCACGCTTGAGACCGAGGAGCTGTAGGCACCGTGGTCGTCGCGGTTGCCTAGAATGAGCAGTTGCTCGCCCGACTCCGCGTCCCACACTACGACCGCGTTATTTTGACTCGCGGTTGCCAGCCGGCCGTCTGGGCTCCACGTGATGCTCCCAATAGCGCTGTGCAGGCGCAGGGATAGCAATTTCTTGCCTGTAGCTGCGTCATATACCCCCGCTCCCACTATCGAGGCCGTTACCGCCAGCCGCTTGCCGTCTGGGCTCCAGACCATGCTCCAGATCTCTGGGGCTAATTGCGGCCAAGCACAGCGGCCACTCAACAACAGCACTGCCGCGAGCTCAGGGAAAGGTCGAATTACCGGGATTCTTAGAGTCATCGATGCGCTCCAGCAAGGTATCGGAACGTGTTGGGGTGGCTACGTCCGATCACTGCACAACCAGTTAGACACCGCCGGTGTTCGCATGGATCCCAGCTTCGTCCCCATCGCCTCGCCCATCCGCACGCGGCGACGGGCTACGGGATGCGAAAAAGACATACCTGGGGACCCAAGTATGCCGTCGCGGAAAGCGTTAACCCGGTTAACGCGACTCCCGATACGGCGGCCTATCACTTTAGAGGGCGGCGCCCGATTTCATTGGGCAGCACGGAAGGTATGGACAGTTCGACTCCTTCCCGAGCCGCCATGCG
>Ga0187871_10000446_pt1 | contig 39652 bp, 34 predicted proteins | sample June2016WEW_16_1_FD_132988 | JGI IMG/M metagenome (GOLD analysis project Ga0187871, IMG submission 132988) | Peatland microbial communities from SPRUCE experiment site at the Marcell Experimental Forest, Minnesota, USA - June2016WEW_16_10 | ecosystem: Environmental > Terrestrial > Soil >...
GTCCGGCTGGTTGATGAGCCGCCTGGAATTCCGCAACGACTGGTCCGACCAACCGTTCTTCCAGACATCCAGGCCCGGCGCCGGCTCCAAAACGCAGCCGACCGTTTTGCTTGGGCTCATTGCGTACGTGGCCCCGCACAAATAAAAGCGCGCGCGGCGAATTCCGCGAAGTTAGAACTGTGTGATTTCTTCGGTGTGGGTTACGAACTCCGGGTAGGCCCCCGCGCCTAATTCATGCAGGTCCATGCCGTGGCGCTCGCCTTCCGGCGCGACGCGTTGGGAGTAAAACCGGTTCAAGAGCCAGTTCAGCGAATAAGTCATCGGTAAGACGAAGCCGAGCAGGGTCGCGACTCCGACAAACTGTGCCAGCCATTGGCCTTCGACGTTGTCCGGAAATCGCGCGAAGACGCCCACGGCCAACACGCCCCACAAGCCACCGGCGGCGTGTACCGAAATCGCGCCGCAGGGGTCGTCGATCGAAAGCGGCCACTCAATGTAAGCCACGGTAAAGGTAACCAGGACTCCGGCTACGACACCGATGGCGGCCGCGGCCGGCGGAGCGACAAACGCGCATGCCGCGCTGCCGGCCACCAAACCGCCCACCCACCCATTGGCGCATAGGGAGGAATCCGGCCGGCCGAAACGCACGGTGGTGACGGCCACAGCGGCCAGGACGGCGCCGGCCGCGGACAGCATCGTATTCACCGCGACCAGCACCACGCGCCCCGGTTCAGCGGCGGCGAACAGCATAGCGCCCGCGCCGTTCAATCCCAGCCATCCCAGCAGCGCGAGAAAGCAGCCAAACAGAACGGCCACCGCATCATGGCCGGGAATGGCGGCGGGCGGGCCGTCGATGGTGTACTTACCCCGGCGCGGACCCAGGATCAACGCGATGGAAAGCGCCGTCAAGCCACCCACCGATTGGATACAACTGGCTCCTCCGGCATCCAGAAAGCCATGACCAACGCCATCATTCACGCCGAGCCCGGCGAGCCAGCCGCCGCCCCAAACCCAGTGCGCGAACAGGGGATAGGTCCACCCGGCAAGCAGCGCGGCGGAAGCGCAACTGGCGCCCAGGCGCCAGCGGTCGGTCCCGCTGCCTAGCGGAATCAATGCCGCCAGCGCCACACTCATCATCTGTAACAGAAGCGATAGCGACGCGGGCGAGCCGTCCAGGGGGCGCCCCCGTAGAAAGAACGGTTCCGCCGCGATCCAGTTCCAATCTCTCCCCGCCAGGCGCACGGTGTGCGCGGCGCCCGCCGCGAATCCTTCCCACGCAAAGCCGCACAGAGCGAATACAATTACCGCGACCGCCATCACGCACAGGGAAGCCAGCATCGCCTGGGCCGCGCTACGCGAACGCCCCAAGCCGGTATTGATCAAGGCGAGTCCGGCGGCCGCTAAGGGCACGAGGAGAATTAATAGCAGGCACAAAACGGAGGCAGGCGTCACTCGCCGTCTCCCTGTGGCGATCGATGGGCGCCGACGGCCAACGCCAAGCCCAACACTTCCACGCCGATTCCCGCAGTCACAAACAGGCTGCGTGCCGGCGCTGCCGGCAAGAGCGCCACCGCCGCCAGCACGATCGCCCAACCCGCTACTAAAATCAGGAAGCCCAGGACCTTCATGGGAGGATCTCCGCGGCCGCGAAACCCGCATTCCCGCGAGTAAGCGGCGCAACGGCCAGATCGCTATTTTCTACCGTTCCCATAAGTCTAGCCATATAAATTCTTTATGAGCGCGATAGAAAGATTCCGCTTCGTCACGAGCTAAGTTCCGACTATGATACCAGCATCGGAATCATTTCTGCAAAAGGGGGAAGACTGCATGGCCGATAACGCTCCAGTCCAGATGAAGTCCACCTTAGGCCTAACCGGCTTAACCATGAATGCGATGGCGCTGATCGCCCCGGGCGCCTTTCTTTGGCTGACTTTTCAGATACAGGCGACTACCGGCGTCACGTCGCCCTCGATGTGGATCGGCATCGTCGTGGCCCTCTTACTGTGTCTCGCGACCGCGGTCTGCTACGCGGAAATGGCTAAACTATATCCGGGGACCGGCAGCTCTTACTACTTTGCGGAGCAAGCCTTCCTGAATCACGAAAAAGCCTGGCGGTACGCGCGTCTCTCGAAGTTCATTGTGGGTTGGGGCTCACATGTTTATTACTGGGTTTATCCAGGTGTAATGGTTGGCGTGATGGGCATCCTGTGCGGTTACCTGGTCGGCACGATATGGCCTAATTTCATGAGCGCCTCCAATCCGGGTCCGGCCTTCATGATGGTGGTCGCTATTGCGTTCGCGTTTCTGGTAGGCTATATCGCCCATCGCGGCATCAACGGCTCCACGGCCGTCAGCGTGGCGATCAACGTGATTCAGATCAGCGCGCTGGTACTGTTCTCCGTACTGGCGCTGGGCTACCGCGTCAATCACGCGCCAGGCACGATTGCGTATCAGTTCGACGCCACGTCCAGCGAAGCCTATAGCTATGAGTTCGCCACCGAGAAGACCGTCGCGAATGGTCAAACCACGGAGACGATTGTACGGGACGCGAACGGCTTGCCGAAGGCGAAACTGGATGCGGCTGGAAAGCCGGTGCCCTACCATGTCAGTTACCCGGCACAAGACGAAAAAGGCAACTTCCTGACGCATGCCAAAGCTTCTTCCGTCGTGGGATTCCACAATCTGGCCTGGGCATTTATCCAAGCTACGGTTGCCATTCTGATTCTAGTGGGCTTCGAGTCAGTCACGGCCATGGGAGCGGAGGCCAAGAACGCCAAACGAGACATTCCCATAGCGGTGCTTGTTTCTTTGCTGGTGCAGGGCGTGTTTTGCTACTTATTCGAGTACTTTGCCGCCAACTATTTCCTGAGCAGCGGTTACACCATGCAAAGCGCAGCGGGGTCGGCGGCGCCCCTGGGGGATATGATGATCGTGGTGGGCACGGCGCTCTTTGGTCCGGGGGGCGGCCGGATCTTCATGTTGTGCGAGGCATTCACCGTGTTTCTCGCCCTGATCGGCACGACCCTGTCGTGTATGAACACGGGCGCGCGTGTCACTTATGCCATGGGCAAAGATCGGGAATTGCATGGATACTTTGGCGAACTGCATGCCAAGAACCTGAGTCCGCATCGCGCCATCTGGGTCTTGGCCGCCATTTCCGCTGTGATTGGCTGTGTTGCCGTGATCATGCCATTTGGCGACGCGGGCGCGCTTTCCGACGCCACGATTAAGGCGCTGCCGCAAGGCTTCTGGTCGAGCTTCGGGTATACATCGCACGATGCCATGGCCTCCCTGCCCAATTCGCTGCTGACCATGACCCTGGCTTCGAATTTCGGGACTTTCCTGCTCTACGGACTGAGTTGCATGATCTGCCTGGTGGCGTATCATAAGCACCCGAAGTTCAGCTTCGTTCGCCACCTCCTGATTCCCGTGTTCGGCCTGGTTGCCAACCTGGCCTGCATGGCGTTCTACCTGATCGGGCCGTTTATGGGCTATGGTACAAAGATGGAGCCGCTACTGGCGCTAGGTGTCGCCCTGGTATGGGCTATATATGGCGGAATCTACTTTGTCCGCGCGAGTAAGGTGTCCGGGCGGACGACGCTCGTCGGCGTCCGGTCCGAGGTAGTGTGAACGACGGAACAAAGGGCCGTCCATCGCTTTGAGGGCGGCCGATGCTCGACGTGGAGTTCGCGCAGTGTTCTCACCCCGGCCGGGTGCGTGAACACAACGAAGACTATCTTGGTTCGGTTGTCCCCGCGACACCCGACGAAGCCCGCAGGCATGGGTGGTTGTTTGTGTTGGCGGACGGCGTTGGCGGGCAGGATCGCGGTGAGGTGGCTTCGCGCGTTGCCGTGGAAAGCATAGCCGCAGGTTTTCGGGGCGCCCCGCCGGGAGAGCCTTTGCCGGGCTTGCTGACCCAGCTCATCCAGGCTGCCAACGCGCAGGTGCTGGACGCCGGGCTGGCCGCCGCTCCAGGAGGCGTCAATATGGCGACCACCGTGGTGGCCTGCGCTCTCCGGTTCGACCGTGCGGTGTGGTGCCACGCCGGAGACTCCCGTTGTTATCTGATCCGGAGAGGCCATGTCAGCGTGCTCACCCGGGATCACACGGTCGCCAACGAACAACTGCGCCTGGGAATCCTTTCCACGAGGGAAGCCTCGGCCGCGGACACCCGGCATTTGCTTACCCGCTCGCTGGGAAATAGTCTCTTCGTGCAGGTGGAGACCGGCGGCTGCCAGGTGCTACCGGGGGACGTGTTTGTACTTTGCTCCGACGGTTTGCATAATGCGGTGGACGTAAAGGATCTTGGCCGCATCCTCGCGCGAAATTGCAACCTGGAGGTTGCCGTGCGCGACTTGGCCGCTTTAGCCAACGCGAACGACGGCAGCGATAATATCAGCATCCAGGCGATTCGCGTTCGCGGCGTCGAGCGGGTCGGCATGTACCGCGGGCGGCCTTACAAGCTCCGCTAAGTCTATTGCACGCGCGGCCTCGCGGGAGCGATAATATCGATATTCAGGCCATCCGGCGGTTCAGGGTCGCCATGCACTGACCATGTCTCCAGTCCAAGCGGGCGGCCAACTCGACCATTACAGCATCGATGCGCTGGTGGCGCGCAGCGGCATGGCATCTATCTTCCGCGGTACGGATTCGCGCACGGGCCGCACGGTGGCCATTAAGATCCCCCATCCGGAAATGGAGAGCGATCCGGTGTTTTTCGATCGCTTCCGCCGTGAGGAAGAGATAGGAAAGATGCTGGATCACCCGGGCGTGATGAAGGTCTTCGGCGACGACGAACGCAGCCAACTCTATATGGTGATGGAGTGGGTGGAGGGCCGCCTGCTGCGCGAAATCCTGAACGAACAAAGGAAGCTTCCCGCCGAGCGCGCGGTGCGTATCGCGGCGCGTATCGCCGAGGTGCTCGAGTACATTCATACGCAGGGCGTGGTGCATCGCGATCTAAAGCCCGACAATATCATGGTCGACGATCGGGACCGGGTGAAGCTCATCGACTTCGGCATCGCTTCCAAATCGGGATCGCGCCGGCTGACCTTCACCAACTTGTCGCAAGTCATGGGAACCGCCGAGTATATTTCACCGGAACAAGTGAAAGGGAAACGTGGAGACGCGCGCAGCGATCTGTACGCGCTAGGTATCATGCTCTACGAAATGCTCACGGGCAAGACGCCGTTTTCGGGTGACAATCCCTTTCTGCTGATGAACGACCGCGTGCTCAACGACCCGGTGCCGCCGCGCGAAGCCGATCCGGGTATCTCGCTTGAACTGCAGGAGATTATCTATCGCGCGCTGGAGCGGGATCCTAAGAGCCGGTACGCCAGCGCGCACGAATTTGCCTGGGACCTGCAGCACCTGGACCAGGTGGGAGTGGCCGAGCGCCCGGCGCTGCGGGATTGGAAAAAGCGGCGTACACCGGGCCGGCGCCGGGTACTCTTCTATGTGATGCTGGCCATGATCCCGATTGTCGTTTTCGGATTGCTGCTGCTGGTGGCACGTCACGCATGAGACAAAGCGTCATACTTCTTGTATTAGCTCTGGCCGCCCTGCTCGAAGCCGGTGGCGACGCCTTAGTGCGGCTGGGCCTGCATTCTGCCGCGGCTGTCCCCCGGTTCCTGCTCTTTCTCGCCGGGGCGGCCGTTCTGTTTCTCTACGGCTGGACGGTGAATTCGCCTCCATGGGATTTCGGCCGGTTACTTGGCCTTTATGTAGTGTTCTTCTTTCTATTTGCGCAGATCATCTCATGGTTAGTCTTCCATCAGAAGCCCAGCATAGCCGTGCTGGTGGGAGGCGGCTTTATTGCCATTGGGGGCCTGATTATTTCGCTGGCGTCCTGATCGAGCCGGGTCTGGTAGACTGTATCTGACTACGGAGGAGGACCTGGCGTGTTGAGGGCGTGCGGCATCGGCTTGGCTCTGTTCGGCTGGGTTCCCCTGATTGTTCCGGCGCAACCCACCGCGGATGGTTTTTCTCTGCACGGCCGCGCGGTCGATGAAAACGGCCGGCCTATGGCCGGCTTGCAAATCACGATTTCCGACGATAAATGGAAAGCCGCGAGCGATCCGGCCACCACGGATCCCGAGGGCCTGTTCGTCTTCAACGGTCTTGGCGAAGGCCAGTATATTCTGGGCGCAATTCTTCACGGGGGAACGGTTTTCTACCACGAACTGCCCAATTCGGACGATGTCGTCACCACTCCGGCCGGGCCGAAACAGGAAGGCTCCCAAGTCCTGTTCCGCGTGGTTCCGCACGCGGTCGTCACTGGCTTCGTTCGGGATGAATTCGGCGATCCGGCCGCGCATGCCGGTATTACCCTCTTTCAGGGAGGCTGGCAGGATGGAAGAGTGGTTTTTTCCGTGGTTCAGACAGCGGACACAGACGATCGCGGCCAGTATCGGATTCATGGACTACATCCCGGGGCCTACGCCGTTTGCGCCGCGGTGATACCCAATCCGAACGGCGCCAACGCTCCCGGCGCGATTGCGCCTCAGCCAGGCATCGTGGACTTCCAAGCCCACGAGGCGCGCTACTACCAGCGCTCCTGCGTCCCCGCCAGGCCTCCCGCGTTTTTTGTGCTTGAGTCCGCCCAGCGGGTACAAAAAGATGTGGTGCTGGCTGCCGCGCGCGCGTTTTCCGTGCGCGGGCGCGTCACGAATATCCCTTCCGAAACCGGCGCCAGCGTTTCGCTGGCGCGCGACGACGGTTTAAGCGTAGTCCCGGAACCGCGTTCCACAGGCACCAGTCTGGCGCGGGGAACCTTTGAATTCGAGGGCGTGGAGCCCGGCCGCTACCGGATCGAGGCCAGTGTTTCGACGGCGACGGGGGGAACGCCCCTGCGCTGGTCTGGGAGGCAAACTGTCCAGGTGGAAGCCGCCGATGCAGGTGAAGTGGAGATCGCGCTGGAACCGCCCGCCAGAATCGACGCGGCGGTGCACAATCTGCCCAGCGGGGCACCTGCCGATGCGGTCGGCATCGGACTGCGCAGCACCGCAGCGGCGTCATGGACAAGGTGGGCGCAGACCGCGCCCGACGGTTCGCGGGATTTCGAATCCCTTGAACCGGGCACTTACTGGCTGCAGACACGCACGAATGGTCCGCTTTGCGTCGAGTCGGTCAAATTCGGCGGCCAGGAAGTCCTGCAAGGTACAGTGACGCTCACCGCCGCCGAGGAAGCGCGCCTGGATGTTGCCGTTTCTACGCAATGCGCCGCCATAGACGGCACGGTCGTCTCGCAGGGTAAACCGGCGCTCCTGGCGCGCGTGATGCTGCTGCTGAGCGGAACCGCGGAATCGCCAGGAGATACGTTCATGTCCATTTCAGGCGACGACGGCAAGTTCTCGATCGTGGGCCTCGCGGCTGGCCGGTACCTGCTGTGGGCCTGGAGCCAGGAAGAGCTAGGATTTACCGGGCCGCCGAGTTTGTCGGAGCTTCGGAATCGGGGAACCACCGTGGTGTTGACCCGCGGCGAACATAGCGCCGCGATCGTCCCCCTATTCCGGTCCGGAGTTGTGCAATGAGCCGGCTCCCGGGTTGGATCGCGGTATGCGGAATGGCCTCCGCGCTGGCCGCCAATGCGGCCGGCAACATCACCGGCCGCGTGGTCGACTTCCTGACAGGCGAGGGCATAGAACGCGCGCGGGTGCTCGTACAACTCACTCCTCCGGGAAGCGATCGGCCCGTCACTTTGGTCGCCCTTACTAACTCGGAGGGTACGTTTGGCGTGCGAAATTTGCCGGGTGTCCCCTGCCTGATATGGAGCGAGAAGACCGGCTATCTGGGAGGGCAAAACCGAACGGAATCGCAAGCTACGATTCCAATTTCGGACGTGGAGGCGAGCGCCCCGATCGTGCTGCGGCTTACCCCTCAGGCGGTGATCGAAGGCAGCATCGTGGACCCGGGCGGGACAGGCATCGCCGCGTGGATCAAACTGCTCCGAGTGGTTCCCGACAAGGGCGGCGGGATCGAGTTCCAGCGCGATCTGCAGGTGGATGAAAGCGGTGAGTTCCGGCTGGCGGGCCTGGAGGCGGGCAGCTACTATATCGAGTTCGCAGGCCCCCGCGCGTTGGTGAACCAGGCGAAGGTTCGGGCCTACGCTGTCCGCTTCTATCCGGACGCCGCCGACCTGCGATCGGCGAGGGCCATCCAGGCCAAGACCGGGGCGGCGGTACAACTCACACTGCAATTGCACGTGGCTCCCTCTTACCAAATTCGCGGCCGGGTTCCCGCCGCCTCCCAGAACCCTTCGCTCTCGCTGCGCCTGCCGGGCGAGCCGGTGGCCGGGATGCAATTCTTCAACGCCGCATGGGACGACCGGAATCGGAGCTTTTCGTTCTCGGGAGTGCCGCCCGGAGTGTGGCTCCTCGAAGCCAACTTCACGATCGACGGAAACGCGGTGCAGGGGTCCAGGATCGTTACCGTCGAAGATGCGGATGTGGACGGCGTCACGATTGAGCCGGCCGCACGCGCGAACTGACGGCGGCTTGCTCCGGGAAAGGACACAAAGCTGCTTAGCTTATTGCGCATGCGTCTTGCCGTCACGATCCTGCTGCTTTCATCGACCGCCCCGGCGCAGTTCAAGAGCACGGTTCCGCTGGTGGTTGCGCCTACCACCGTGACGGATTCCAAAGGGGAATATGTGGATGGGCTCACCCCGGACGACCTGATTCTCTACGACAACAATGTGCCGCAGAAGATACAGATGGATTGGATGGCTTATCCGATTGACCTGGTGGTGGCGGTCCAGACCAGTTCCAACTCCGGCGCGGTAATCGATAAGTTGGGCGGAACGGGGATTCTGTTCACCCAATTGTTGGCGGCCGATGCCGGGGAGACGGCGGTGATCTCATTCAGCGACGAGGTGCAACTGCACCAGGACTTCACGCACGACCCGGACCTGGTGATTCACGCGTTGCGCATGCTGCGCAAAGAAGGCGGCCAGGCCCATATGTTGGACGCCATGCGGCAGGCGCTGGCGATGCTGGAACAACGGCCTAAAGGCCGGCGGCGGATCATTCTCATGATCGCGGAGAAGCGCGACCGTGCCAGCCAGGCGAAGCTGACCGACGTAATGGCGCAAGTGGAGCGCATGAACGCCGCGGTTTATTGGCTGACCTATTCGCCCCTCCTGCAGCCGTTCACCGTGAGGCCCAAGACCGCCGAGGATTTGAAACCCGAAGACGAGCGGATCAAAGTCCGCAGATGCGATCTGTGCCCGGAACCCGACGACACGCCAGTGCCCCCGGATCTGGGGCCCGGCGATCCGATGTATGCGATCGGCGAATTGGTACGCTTGCACAAGCCGGATCTGGCGGACTTATTCACTAAGGTTACCGGGGGGCGAACGCTGAATTTCCTAAAGAAGAACGCCCTGGAAGATGCCATTCAACTGGTAGGCGAAGAGGTGCATCGCCAGTATATTCTCAGCTTCGAGCCGAAAGGCGGAGAGGCCGGCAAATTTCATGCGATCCGGGTTACGGTGAAGGACCGCCCGGAGCTCGAAGCCAAGACGCGCGAAGGATATTGGGCGCTGCCGTAAAACCGCCGTGAAGAGGCACAGGAATCCGCCGCGCTCTGTGCTACGCTGAACCAGCACTCACAGTGAATTCCGCACAAAGTCACTTGGGATCCGGGAGTACCTTCGCCGGCGAGATGGATTGCGGTAGTTCGCTGCTGTCGAAAGGCCGCATCAAAAGGCGAATGTCGCTTCATCAACCCGACGCACTCGCGCCCTTAAGCCGCGTAAATCCCGAAACCATCGCGACAGCGGCGAAATGTGAGCTATTTTGACCGCGTTCCTTGGGGCGAGGTGAGCAATTGTGACCAGACTGAACCGCTGCAAGTTGTTCTGTTGTTAGAAGAACACGAATACGAGGGGACTCTCCGTGCGAATTCTACTCTATAATCCCGACAATGGCGTGACCGCAAACTTCATGCCGCACCTCTGGATGTTCCTGCTGCAGGCTTTGACGCCCACGGGTCACGAAGTGCTGCTGATCGACGGCAACACACAACCGATGAGCGATGCCGAGATCGTCCGTTTCGCGCTGGAAAAGGGCATCGGGCTGGTGGGAATCGGGGCGATGACGCGCATGATCGCGAAGGCTTACCGGGTGGCGGACGCCCTGCGCGCCGCGGGGGTCCCGGTGGTGATGGGCGGTCCGCACGTCACCGAAATGCCGGACGAGGCGCTGGGGCGCGACGGGGGACCGCGGCATGCCGACGCGGTGGCGCTGGGCGAGGCGGACGAGACGTGGCCGAAGATCGTGGCCGACGCGGCGCGCGGCGCACTGAAGGAAAGATACGTGCCGGTGGATGCCTTCGGGCAGGAACACAAACCGGACTTGCAGGGTTATCCGAAGATCCCGTGGGACACGCTCGACATCCAGCAGTTCAACCGCATTCCGGGCTTCGTGCGCCCCATCATGGCGCACTACAAATGCGGATGGGAGACCTTCCACATCATTCCCATCGAATCCGGGCGCGGATGCCCGTACGGATGCGAGTTCTGCACGGTGACCGGGTTCTTCGGGGATTCGATCCGCTTCCGGTCCAATCGGAGCATCGTGGACGAGTTGCTGCTTTTGAAAGCGCGGGCGCGGGGGACCAAAGGGCAGGTGGCCGTATTCTTCGTGGACGACAATTTCGCCATCAACGCGAAGCGCACCAAGTCGCTGTTGCGCGACATCATCGTCGCGGGAGCGCAACTGAACTGGGTGGCGCAGATCAGCGCCAACCTGTTGCGGGACGAAGAACTGGTGGACCTGATCGCGGAGTCGGGCGGCCGTTGGATCTTCATCGGCATGGAGTCGCTCGACCCGGCGAATCTGGCGAGCGTCAACAAAAGCTTCAACAAACCGGGCGAGTACGCCGCGGTATTGGAACGGCTGGCGCGGCGGAACATCTACGCCATCACCTCGTTCATTTTCGGCCTGGATAACGACAGGACCGGCGTCGCCGAGCGCACGTTGAGCCAGATGCGCACCTGGCCGCCGGTGCTGCCGGTCTTCGGACAGATCACGCCGTTTCCGGCCACGCCTCTTTATACGCGGCTGGAAAAAGAGGGGCGGCTGACGCGTCCCAAGCACTGGCTGGATTTCGCGCCTTTTCACATGGCGCATACGCCGTTGCATATGACCGTCGACGAAGTGCAGGACGAGGTCAAGTATGCCTGGACGAACGCTTATAGCGCGGCGGCTACGCGCGGCGCGTTAGATTCGATGATCGACGAGCCCGCGCCGTACAAGATCAGCCACTTGATCGCGCGGCTGTTTTTCCGCGGGATTTATTTCCCGAACAAGGGCGCCTGGGCATGGGTGAAGGCGATCGCAGAGAATCGGGGCACCGTGGCGCATGTGATCCATGAGTGCTTCACGAATTGGCGCGGGCGGCGGGTGGCCTCCGGAAGCCTGGACTTTGAGCAGCCGTTGGCGCGTCCCGTTTCCGGGGATTAGCAAGCCGCGCACCCAAGCGGCGCGCAGTGCCGCGCTGGCCGCCCGGCCCCCAGGGCTGGATGGTCCAGCCCATACTTCGGCGCGGGGGAAACCAACTAAGAGACTTGTAACTTGACGGTCAAGGTGGCAATGGTGTTGGCGGCCGACGTAGGATCGCCGCCGGAGGCACTTTGCAGGTAGAACGTCATGCCGTTAGTCACCCAGACGCCGGTCATCATGGAGCCGCTGTTGGGACCTTCGGCGAACAGCGCGCCGTCCGGAGCGTTGACGCGCAACTGGATGGCGGCTACCGAGGGCGCATTCCAGGATATGGTGGTGGCGCCGCCGCGTCCCGCGATCACCGGAATCGGATTGGGGCTGGCGGTGAGCGAGGCAGGTTGATAGGCGGGCGGATTGCCGGTGGATGCGAGGCCGATGGACGACGCCTGCGACAGAGCCGTGGCGAGCGAAAAACCGGGTCCCGTGGAGGCAGTCAGAAACGGCGTCAGTGCGGAGACCGCCGAATTGGGGCCGTTGTAGACGGTCAACAGGCCGTCGGTCTGTTCGTAGTTGAGGTTGTTCGGCTGATTCGCGTTGAGAATCACCGAGCCGAGCACGCGATGCTCGGCTTCGACACCCATGATGGATGCCGCCACTTGGGAGAAATACTGGAGCTGGGACGCGCTATAAGGGCCGCCGTAGGGTCCGTCGGCCACGGAACTGGCGGTTTGCGCGGCCAGCGCGGAGAATTCGCGAACCGCGGTGAGATAGGCGCCGATGAAAGCGGATTCGAGAACCTCGAGGGTACCGATGAAGGCGGTGAGCGTATCGAAGGTGCCATCCGGGAAATAGAACATCTGGTAGGGATCGGAGCCGGCGCCGGTCCCGAAGTCGCCCACGGCGCGCAGCAGGTTGGCGTGTGAGATTTCCTGGGCCATGGCGGCGCGGAGGTAATCGACGTTGGGCACATTGCCGGAGGCGCTGGGATTCGCGGCGGTGCCGCCGGGTCCGGCCAGAGCCGGATCCTGAATCACCCCGCCCACCAGTCCGTTGTAGTAGAACGTGGTAGCGAGATCCTCGGCCACCAGGGCGGCCAGCAGAATCTGGTTGGGCTGGTCCGGGGCGGCCGGCGATTGGGCCTGCAATCTCGGGAGGTGACTCAGGACGAAGCCGCCGGCCGCGGCGCCCATCCCCACCTTGCCCAGCTTCTTGAAAAACGTCCGGCGTGCCGGTTCCAGCACCGTTTTTAGGATCTCGTCGTTATTCTGCATCTGCCCCGCTCCTCGAATTTAAGTTTGAAGTGCTCACTCGTAATGGGTACGAAGGGGACCGGTCTTCTGGATGGAGAGTAGGTTCGCGGCCGGCGAGGCGATGTATGCAAATAGACGTTGGCCGTCGTGAGTTGGGAAGGCATCGCACGAAGATTACATTCGTGCTATGCTTCCTTCGAGCGCGCATGCACATTCCGGATGGCTATTTGAGTCCCTCGACGTGTGCCGCGCTGGCCGCCGCCGCCGCGCCTTTCTGGTATGTCGCGCTGCGGCGCGTGAAGTCCGCCTTGCACGCGCGGCTCATTCCCCTGATCTCGCTCTTCGCCGCATTCTCGTTCGTGGTCATGATGTTCAACCTGCCGCTGCCCGGAGGCACGACCGGACATGCGGTGGGCATGGGTGTGGCATCTATTGTGTTGGGCCCATGGGCGTCCATTCTGGCCATCTCGATCGCGCTCACGATTCAGGCTGTATTCTTCGGCGATGGGGGCATTACCGCGCTGGGCGCGAATTGCTTCAATATGGCGATTGCCGGGTCTCTGGTCGGCTATGCGATGTACCGCCTGATTGCCTGGCGGGCGGCTCTGGGCTCCACTCGCCGCGTGGTGGCTGCCGGGCTCGCGGGCTACACGGCCATCAACGTGGCCGCCCTGTGCGCGGCTGTCGAATTCGGCATTCAGCCGCTGTTGTTTCACGATGCCTCCGGAACGCCGTTGTATGCGCCGTACCCGCTGCGGATCGCGATTCCCGCGATGATGCTCGGACACCTGACGCTGGCGGGTTTGGCGGAACTGGTGATCTCCTCGGGCATGGTCGCCTATCTGCAGCGCACCGATCCGGGGTTGCTGCGCCAGACCGCGCCCGATGCGCCGGCTTTTAGCGAGCCAGTCCGATCGCCGCGGGATGCCCGCCCGTTGCCCACGGCGCGTAAATTGTGGCTGGGGCTGGCGGCGCTGCTCGTCCTGACGCCCCTTGGAATTCTGGCCGTGGGCGGCGCCTGGGGCGAGTGGAACGCGCAGGATTTCAGCGATCCGCAGGCGAGACGGGAGATTGCGGCGGCATCCCGCAATCAGGCGCCGCCAACCGCCGCGCCGCGTGGTTTGGAGCGGCTCTCATCGCTGTGGACCGCGCCGCTGTCGCGCTACGCGCCGTCGTTCATTCGCAGCGCATCGTTCGGCTATCTGGTTTCCGCGATGGTGGGAGTCGGATTGATCGTGGCGCTGGCGCTGTTGCTGAATTGGCTGCTGGCCCTGCGGCCGCCCGCGGCCGGGCGCCTCCGCCGAAAAGGCTTCGTGGAGAAGACCGCCCGCGGATTGGTGGAAGCCACCGGGCAGGCGCTTTTCGCCGAAGATATGGCGGTGGCCGGAGGCTTTCTGCAGGGTCTCGATCCGCGCGTGAAGCTGATCGGGATCGGGGCGTTGATCGCCGCCGCGGTGACCGTGCATCGGCTCGGCGTATTGGCGGGAATCCTGGCGCTGGGCGTGGTTTTGGCGCTGTTTTCGCATATCCCGATGCGGCTGCTGGCGGCGCGGGTTTGGCTGGCGGTGCTGGCCTTCACCGGAGCGATCGCGCTGCCCGCGATTTTTCTGACGCCCGGCGCGGCCATCTGGCGGATTCCGTGGCTGGCATGGCCGGTGACGCAGCAGGGCCTGCGTAGCGCGGGCTTCCTGATCCTGCGCGGCGAAACCGCGGCCACGCTGTCGGCTTTGCTCATCCTGTCTACTCTTTGGACGCGGCTGCTGCGCGCGCTCCGCTACTTTCGCGCGCCGGTGGTGCTGGTGGCCATTCTGGGGATGACCTATCGTTATATGTTCCTGTTCCTGGCCGCCGCGCGCGATATGTTCGAATCGCGGGAAAGCCGCATGGTGGGCGAACTCCGGCCGGCCGACAGACGGCGCCTGGCCGCCGCCAGCGCGGGCGTGCTGCTGGGCAAGACGCTGCAAGTGTCGGGCGAAGTGCACATGGCCATGCAGGCGCGCGGGTTTCGCGGCGAGATTCGCCTGCTCGACGAATTGCAGATGCGCGCGAACGACTGGCTGCGGCTGGCCGCGTTCGTGGGCGCGGCCACTCTGGCAATATGGCTGGGGCGATGACCGAACTGGCTTTCGATGTGCGCGACGTCGACTACCGCTACAACCAGGTAGCGGCTTTGAACGCGCTTTCGATGTGCGTGAAGCGCGGAGAACGCGTGGCGCTGTTGGGCGCCAATGGATCGGGCAAGTCTACGCTGCTGCGCTTGCTCGCGGGCCTTTGCTTTCCGGATCGGGGCGAGATTTCATTTTTGGGAGAGAGCCTCACCGAACAGCGCCTGCAGCAGGAAGAATTCTTTTTCGCCTTTCGCCGCCGCGTGGGCCTGGTTTTTCAGAATGCGGACGTGCAGTTGTTCAACACCAGCGTATTCGATGAACTGGCCTTCGGCCCGCTGCAACTGCGCTGGCCGGCCGGGAAGATCCGCGCGCGCGTTGCGGAGGTGCTGGAGTCCATGGATATTGCGCACCTGCAGGATCGCGCGCCGCATCGCCTGTCGGGGGGCGAGAAGAAGCGCGTGGCGCTGGCTTCCGTGCTGGTGCTCGATCCGGAAGTGCTGCTGCTCGACGAGCCCAGCGCCGCGCTCGATCCCAGCAGCCAGGCGCGCATCGTCGATTTCCTGGTTTCGTGCGGCAAAGGGGCGAAGACGGTCATCGTGGCCACGCACGATATGGATACGCTCGAAGATATCGCGGACCGCTGCTACGTCTTTGCGAACGGAAAAGTGGCCGGCGCTGGCACACCGCTGGAGATTCTGCACGATGTGGAGTTGCTGGAGCGCGCCAAGTTGATTCATCCGCACGCGCACGTGCACAGGCACGGGGAAGGGGCGGTGCAGCCTCACCCGCACGTGCATCGGCACGAGGGCGATTAGTGCCTTAGTTCGGTTTATAATTAAGAAATAAGACACTTGACATGGCCAGCGATCCGAAAGCCCAAGAGGCACGGGCGCGGGAAGAGGCAGGAAGGTAAGACAAACAAAGAAGCGTTCGCCACGGGTCAACACTCCGAACGCGCCGGGGCGGAAGAAGCAGATGTGCCATAAATGATTAGATGCTCTGGATGCCAAACCCATAACAAAAATAGTGCAACTTATTGCAAGTTATGCAATCACAGATTGTCTACCGTATCAGAGGTCCGGCTGTATGATGCATACGGAAGCATCATTGGGCCGCCGGGTCCGCCGGCAAAAGCAGGCAGGCGCAGTATAGCTCGCAGATTGCTGAGCTTGCGATCGGCATACATAACACGTAAACAGTTATGGCCTCTAATACTCGCAGGATTTACGGTAATAGGTGGGCTTGCGGTGCTTTTTCCAAGAGTAGTGGTATCTCCGCCATCAGTGCCTATTGATCCCCGAAATAATCTATCGGTTGCATTTGATGTCACTAATGCGGGCTCGGTCCCACTGCGTGATGTATCCGCTGCCATGGCCTTCTGCCAGATAGCATACAAAGACGGACAAACAATACGGGGCTACAAAGAGAAGCACGGCGACAATGGTGGGGACCGCGTAGGTAGCCCTCCGGATTTCACAAACCTTCCGCGCTTTGAGCGGCCCGAGTGGAAGCACCACTCGCTCGGCACGGATGAGCGCTTTACGATAAATGCGGGCAGTATATTGGACATCGAAAGGGAATTAGCTAGCGCTGACATAGCCATCACAGTCAAATACATGCCGTGGTTCCTTCCATTTCGCATGCAAAAGATGTTCAGATATATCGCCTATAGAGATCGGCGGGGTAACATGTATTGGGAATCTTGGCCAATAGGCGAACCCCAACCAGTTCTTCACTGATTGACTGCACCCTAGCAGACCGCCTTTCACGGCATCCGCATCGCCGCATCCTGACGAGCGCTATTCGGCCCCCCGACAGCAGCTCCGGCAACCGCTCCGCCAAGCGTCCCGGCGACGTCGGTAGGCAAGTAAATTATTACCTTAATTAGCCTCGGGGCGGAGACCTTACGAGGCCCGCGCGCGCTGCGAGCCCGCCCCACTTATCTGAGCCAGGCGGCCAGGTGCTCCGCGACGAAGGCGTCGTCGTTCAGGTGCGGATAGGCGCGGCACACGCGGTCGATCTCGGCGGCCTGTCCGGGCGAGAGATCTTCGTCCGGATTAAGGCACCAGCGGCCCTCCAGCAGCCCTTGCCGCCGCAGGACTTCGTGGATGCCGGCGATCGAGCCGCGGAACTGGTGGGCGGCATCGAAGAACGCCGCGTTGGCGTCGGTGATCTCCGCGCCCAGCGTCAGCCACGATGACGCCAGCGGCTTTTGTTTTTCCACGGCGGCATGGATCTGATCCAGCATACGCGCCGCGCGCAGGGTCCAGACGGCCCAGTGCCCCAGCAATCCGCCCGCGATGCGCAGAGTGCGCGCGCCGAAATGGAACCCGGTGACCAGATCGGCGACGATGTTGTCGTCGTTGCCGGTATACAACGCGATTTCGCCGGCGCGGCCGGAATCCGCCACCGCGCGCATCACATCCAGCGTCTGGTAGCGGTTGAAAGGCGCGATCTTGATGGCCGCCACGCGCGGCATTTCCGCGAATTCCCGCCAGAACGCATAGGGCAAAATGCGGCCGCCTACGGCCGGCTGCAGATAGAACCCAAACAGGGGGATCGTTTCGGCCACGGCGCGGGCGTGCGCGAGCAGTTCCGGGACCGGCGCATCGCGCAGAGCGCCGAGGCTGAGCAGACCCGCGTCGTAGCCGAGGCGCGCGGCAAGTTCCGCTTCGCGCACCGCCTGCGCGGTAGGACCCACGATGCCGGCCACCTTTACCAGTTCATCCGCGTCGCCGGAGGCGCGCAATTCCTCCATGGCCAGCTCCAGCACCGGTGCGAAGAGGCCGAAACGCGGATCGCGGATCTCGAATTGGGTGGTGTGCACACCCACGGCGACGCCGCCCGCGCCGGCGGCCAGGTAATAGCGGGTGAGGGCGCGCTGGCGGCGCTCGTCGAGTTTGCGCGCGGCGGTCAGTGCCAGCGGATGCGCGGGGATCGCCACACCTTCCCGCAGCCGCTCGCTCCAGCTCATCTTTTGTAGCCGATCATGCGCAGAAAGTCGTGGCGGGCGCGCGCGTCGGCTTCGGTCTCCACGCCCTTCGGCGGGAAGCCGTCGATCACCCCCAGCACGCCGCGGCCCTGCTCGGTCGCGGCGATCACCACCTCCAGCGGATTGGCTGTGGCGCAGAAGATCGAGCAGACTTCGGGCACCTCTTTGATGCGCCCCAGCACATTGATCGGGTAGCCGTTCAGCAAGGCAACGACGAAGATGTGGCCGGCCGCGATGGCGGTGGCATTGCGCGCCGCCAGGGACTGCAGCGCGGCGTCGTTGCCGTCGACCCGCGTCAGGCAGGGGCCGGAGGCCTCGTTGAAGGCGATGCCGAACTTCAGGTTCGGCACGGTATTCACCAGCGCCTCGTACAAGTCTTCGACGGACTTGATGAAGTGGGTTTGTCCGAGTATCAGGTTGCCGCCTTCGGGAATCTCGAGGCGAACGGTGGTCAGATCCATGGCCCCAGGATACCGCCGCGCAACGGAGTCATACTTGAAGCATGAAATCCAGATCGAGGGGCGCACTTCTGTGGCCGACGATGGTGCTGACGATGGGATCGGTGGGGGGCCTGTTGGCGGATGCGGTATCCACCGACGAGCGCTGCAATCAGATTTTGCAGCAGGCGTTGGAGAACAAGAATCCGGATACGCGCAAGCAGGCGGTGGTGGCGCTGAGCCTGGCGGCCACACGCGACCCGGTCTTCGCGAGGCTGGAAGGCATGCTCGAAGACAAAGACGTGGAAGTGCGGCTGGCGGCCGTGGCCAGTCTGGGCGAGGTGAAGACCGATAGTGCGCTGGCCGCGTTGCGCAAAGCGCTCAACGACGAAGTGCCGGAAGTGAGTTTCGCGGCGGCCAAGGCGCTTTGGGCGCTGCACGATCCGGCGGGCGAGCAAGCGCTGCTTTCGGTCCTGAGCAAGGAGAGCAAGACGGCCTCGAACTTCATTACAAAGCAGAAGCGGGACGCCATGCGGATGCTGCACACGCCGCGCGTCCTGTTCCTGTTTGCGATCCGGTCGGGCATGGGATTCGTGCCGGTGCCGGGATTCGGCGAAGGCTTCAACTCCATGCAAGCGTTGCTCACCGATCCCGGGGTATCCGGGCGCGCGGCGGCGGCGCTGCTGCTCGGTAAGGACAAGGGTCCGGCTACGCTGGATGCGCTGAAGGACGCGCTACTGGATATGGATTGGTCGGTGCGCGCCGCCGCCGTACACTCGCTGTCGTTGCGCGACGATCCGGCGCTGAAGCCGGACCTGGAGCCGATGCTGAACGACGACAAAGTGCCCGTACGGCTGCGCGCGGCGGCCGGAGTGCTGCGGCTCTCGGCAATCGAACAGGATCGGGCCAAGGAGCCCGGGCAATTGGAAAAGCCGCAGGACTCTAAAGTCCCGCCGGCACGCTCATTTGAGACCCCATTGTCGCTCAATAAGTTAGCGGTTGTTTTTCGCAGCCGCAAAGATGATGAAAACCAAAAGTAGTGGGGCGGCCAATCTTGGCCGCAGCCGACTTTCCAGCCGGCTTAGCCGCCTGAAAAGGCGGCTGCGGGCAGGATTGCCCGCCCCACGGTGAGCTTTCGACGGCGCCCCAAGCGAAGTCACACGATAGTTCAAACCGGCCCGGCCGGCGGCCCCGCTAAAGCGACCGCCATGGGGTCACTCTTCGCGCAGGGCTACCGCCGGGTCGATGCGCGCCGCGCGCCAGGCCGGAATGGCGCCGGCCGCCAGGGCGATGGCGAGCATCAGCGCGGCGACTCCCAGCAGCACCAATGGACGGCCGGGGCCGGTAAGCAGAAAACCGCGCAAAAGCCGCATGCCCGCGATGGCCGTCAGGGATCCCACTACGATTCCAACGGCCGTCAGCAACAGGCTGCGCCGCACCACGAGCCCGATCACATCGCCGGGCGACGCGCCCAGGGCCATGCGTACGCCCATTTCGCGGCGGCGCTGGGTGACCAATTGCGACAGCACGCCATACAGCCCGATGGCCGCCATCAGGAGCGCCAGGCAGGCGAACAACCCCAGCAGCGCCGCGCGGAAACCGGGCTTGGAAAATGCCTGCTCGTTCAGGAACTGCCGCATGCTGGTGACTTCGGAAAGCGGCAGCGTGGGATCGGCCTGGGCGATGGCGCGCCGCAGCGCGGCCACCAGCGTATCGCGCGGCCGGTCGGCCGTGCCCAGCCAGCGGCCGCCGGCGCGCATCATGACCACCAACTGCCGTCCGCCGTTCGGCTCGCCTTGCGGGAAGGGCAGATAGACATGCGGCTGAACCTTCCAATGCATTTCGTCGAACGGGTTGGTCTCCTTGATATTGCCGGTCAAGCCCACCACGGTTCGCCATGGCGCATCGGAGCCCAGGTCGCCGAGCCTGATGTGCTTGCCCAAAGGGTCCTGGCCCGCGAAATAGCGGCGCGCGAATTCGCGATCCACGATGGCTACGGGCTCGCTCTGCGCCGTATCGAGCGGTCCGAACTCGCGGCCCGCGAAGAGCGGCAGGCCCGCCACGCGAAAATATTCCGGGAAGATGAGGGCGCGCTCGATAAAACCGGTCTCGCGCGCGGCGGGACCGCCGGCGGCCGCGGCATGCACCAGCCTGCCGGATCGCACGGCGGCTTCAAGCGCGGGCATGGCGGCTAAGGATTGCTCCAGGCGCGCGCAAAACAGCAGACGATCCGTCAGTTTGGGGTACGCGGACCTGGGCAGTTCCAGGCGGGTGGTCAACAGCCCCTCCGTGCGGTATCCCAGGGGCTCGGCGCGCAGCCGGAACAGGCTTTCGACGAGCAGCGCCGCGCCGGTGAGCAAGGTCAAGGAAAGCGCCACTTCGAGGACCACCAACAGGCCGCGGGAGCGCTGCTCGGCGCGTCCGGCAGACCCTCCGCGGCCGCCCTGCTTCAGCAAATCGTGCAGCCGGAAGCGGGAGGCTTGCAGGGCGGGCAGCAGTCCGGAGAGGACCGCCGTCAGGACGGCCAACGTGGCGGCGAAGGCCAGTACCCGCCAATCCAAAGAAACACTCCGGGCGGCATCCCCGATGGGCATTTCCACGGGCTGCACGGCGAGAAAGTAGCGCATCCCGCCGTATGCCAGCAGCACGCCCGCCGCCGCTCCCAGGGCGCAGAGCAGCAGGTTTTCGGTCAGGATCTGGCGGACTACACGGCCACGGCCCGCACCCAGCGCGGTCCGGATGGCGATTTCGCGGCGACGCTCCAGCGCGCGGCCCGCCAACAGGTTGGCCACATTGGCGCAGGCGATCAGCAGCACGAATGCGACCGCCGCAAAGAGCAGCAAGAGCCCCGAGCGCAGGCCGCGTCCGGCCAGCCACGTCAGTTCATCCTGTAAGCTGCGCACCATGGCGCCGGCGTGCGCCAGTTCGTCGGGGTCGCTCTGTTCGAGCGCGGCGCGTAGAGCGGCGATCTCGGCCTCGGCCGCGGCCATGGTCACGCCCGGACGCAGGCGGCCCAGAGCGCCCATGGAGTGGAATTTGGCGGTAGACTGGCGGGCGACATCGGCCGGCGTGAGCAGGGTCCAGAAGAGCGCCTGGCGAGGATAGAACTCGAACCCGCGGGGCATGATGCCGAGGACCGTGTAGGCCCTGCCGTCGAGCGTCAGGGGCTGCCCGGCCGCGCCCGGCGCACCGCCGAAGAGCGACTGCCATCCGGCGTGGCTCAGCACCACGGCAGGTCCGCGATCGAGGTCGGCTGGGCCAAACGTGCGGCCTTCGGCGGCGGATATGCCGAGAGTTTCAAAGAAGCGCGCCGTGACGGCTTCGCCCAGGGTGCGGCGCGGGTCGCCGCGGCCGGTGAGCGTATACTCCACCCATTGCCATCCCGCGACGCCGTCGAACGAGCGGCTTTGGCGGTCGAAGACCTCCACATCGCGATAACACGAGAACACCTTGGGATCCCAGTTGTGGGTGGTTTCCCAGATGGCCGCCAGACGGGCCGGATCGCGGAAGGGAAGCGGCCGCAGCATGACCCTGTCCACCAGGCTGAAGACCAGGGCATTGGCGCCGATCCCCAATGCCAGCAGCAGGATGGCTACAGTCGCGAAGGCGGTGTTTTTGCGCAGCGCACGAGCTGCGAAACCCAGATCGGTGATGAAATCGGGCATAGCGGATTGGGTCTAAGGTATCAGAAGTGGGGCGGGCAATTCTGCCCTCTGGACTTTGGCCTTTCTCGTGACTACTGGCCGCAGCCCGTGGCGCGCGCTTCAGGCGTGCGCCCCCGCGGATGCGGGTGAAACAGCGGCGAGACCCGCTTGGGGCCCCGTCGAAAACTCACCGTGGGGCGGGCAATCATGCCCGCAGCCGCCTTTTCAGGCGGCTAAGCCGGCTGCGGCCAAGATTGGCCGCCCCACGACTCTTGGTTCTCATCACCTTTGCGGGTCCTAAAAACAACCGCTAACTTATTGAGCGGCAATGGGGTCTCAGATGAGTGCCCCATGGGCCTGCGGCCCACAAAAGGTGATGAAAACCCGCCCCCATGTATTTTCAATAACTTCGGGCATGTTTTCAACGGAGCGTGCTGCGGCGGACTTCATTCAGTCCGCCGTTGGCGGGACTTAAAAGTCCCGCCTGGCCGCCCGAAAGGCGGCTGCAGCCATGATTGGCCGCCCTCCAAAAAACAGACTTTTTGGGCGTGCTTTATGTTGCAGCCGGATATAATCATAGTAACAGGTACCGATATCACGAAATATGATTGAAAGGCACTATTCGCGCGTGTGGGCAGTTGGCCTGGCGCTCTTGCCGCTAGCGATCTCGTGCAGCCGCGGGCCGGCCAAGCCGATAACCGCGGTTCTAGCGGACCCTCTCACGGTAAGCACGCCTCGCGATCGTTACGCCGACGACCTGGGGAGGTTTCTGGCAGGCGTGCCGGCGCGCGCGGGCAGCCAATTCGACGAGCTTGAAAAACAACCGGCCTGGATCAAACACCAACGCGAAATGGACCATGCCTGGAGCAGGCTGGAACAGGCAACCCTCCCCGCCATGCGGGTCTTCCAAAAGCAGAACCTGGGGGCCGCGCTGGTTGCCAAATCGCCCGTCTTCTATCCTTTTAGCGGGCCGGACGCGCTGATGGTCACGGTACTGTTTCCGGACAATCCCACGTATGTGATGGTGGGTCTGGAGCCCGCCGGCACGCTGCCGCGGCCCGGCCAGATCGAGCGCAAGAACCTGGAAGCCTACCTGGCAAGCGTCCGGAACACGCTGGCTTCTGAGTTGAGCCGCAGCTTTTTCGTGACGAGGCAGATGGACCGGCAGTTCCGGGGGCAGGTGAGCGACGGGCTCCTCCTGCCGATCCTTGAATTGCTGGTACGCTCCGGCCACACGATTCTGGGCTTCCGCTACGTCCGGTTGGACGATGCGGGGCGCATGATTGAGCGATCCGCCGGCTACAAGGCTCCAGGCAGGATCGGCAACAAGGGCGTAGAAATCGATTTCCGGCGGGACGACGATCAATCCGTCCACAAGCTGGTGTACCTGTCTGTGAATCTGTCCGACAAGAGTTTAACGGAAAACCAAGCGTTTTTGACGTTTCTGGCCAGCTTGAAAGGCACCGCCACGCTGCTTAAGGCCACCTCTTACATGGTTCACAAGCAGGATTTTTCGACGATTCGGGAGCGCGTGCTGGCGAAGAGCGTCGCCGTGTTGCAGGACGATTCGGGCATTCCTTACCGGTTCTTTGCAGCCCCGGCGTGGACGGTGCAGTTGTACGGCAGTTACGTGCGGCCATACGGTAGCTTCCGGTGGCTGCAGCAGGCCGATTTGCGCGCCGCTTATCTATCGGCAGGGCCTAAGCCGCTGGGTTTCCGGATTGGATACGGATACGGGAAGGTCCCGTCGAACCTGCTTTTCGCCCGAAAAACGGACTGAAAGCCGGGTCTGGGTCAGTTTGGTTTTTGGAGGGCGGCCAATCTTAGCCGCAGCCGCCTTTTTAGGCGGCTACGGGCAGAATTGCCCGCCCCACAAGTCAGTTAACACTTGCGACTTATGCCACCCACTCGCGGTTAGAGATAGAATTGTCCTATGCAAAAGGTTGGAATTCCCCTGCTTGCCTGCCTGCTTACGGCCGCCGCCGGCGTGATCCGTGCGCAGGACGCAACTCCCCCCGCGACGGGACCGACGATCCGGGTGACTACGACCGAGGTGGTGCTGGACCTGGTGGTGCGCGACAAGAAGGGTCGCGAGGTGAAAAACCTCAAGCCCGCCGATGTCGAGATTTACGAGGACGGCGTCCGCCAACAAGTTCTGAGCTTCCGCATGGTGCCGGGCCGCGAGGTGCTAAAGCAGGCGGAAAATGAGGCAAAGACGGGGCAACCTTCGTCCGCCACGCGGGCGCTCCCCGAACCCAACACGCTCTGCATCGTTTTCCACAATATCGATCCGGTGACGCGGCCGCACGCGGTGGAAATCGTCAAAGAATTCATCAAGAGCGATCTGCCGCCGGAAACCTACATCGGCATCTTCAATTTGAACGAGACGCTGATCCCGCTGCACGAGTTCACCAAGAACCGCGATGAGTTGCTGCAGGCGATCGGCGGGGCTTTCAATGGGAAGCCTCTGGATTTCGGGAGAGCGTCGGAAGCGCTACTCACAGCCAGCCCGAACATCGTCACGGTGAACGCGCAGGTGAACAACGCGACGCACGCGGCGAATGTCTCGGTGGACGTCACCGGGGGCGAGGTCGCGGGGACCACCATCATGGGCGCGGACGTCTCGACGGGGACGGGCGCGAACCGCATCCGCGGCGACCAGGTCCGGGAACGGAGCGATTTCGCCAACATCACGGGCATGCACGAAACCGACCGCATCTTCACCCTGATCAACCAACTGGGCACGCTGCCAGGCCGGAAAACCGTGCTCCTGGTGACGACCGGATTGCAGACCACGGGCGATCCGGACCGGTTCCAGAAACTGCTGAACAACGCCAACAGCCATGGCATTACGTTCTATGCGCTGGACAGCACCGAGATGAGCGCGATGAACGATACCGCGCAGGCCGGCAAACTGGCCGTCGGGCAAATGGCGCAGGTCAGCCAACAGCAGACCAATAAAGCCGCCAGCGCCAGCCAGATGCGGCAGAACAGCCGGGCGGGAGACGACACCGTATCGGCGGTGCGCACTTCCGATACGCAGGCCAGCCTGCGGCAGCTATCCGAGGGTACCGGCGGATTCCTGATCGCCAACACGAACGACTTCCGCAAGCCCTTCCAGCAACTGGTCGAGAACCTGGACACGCACTATCAAGCGGTCTACCATCCGGCCTCGGCCAAGTATGACGGGCGCCTGCGGAAGATCGAAGTGAAACTGGCGCGCAAGGACCTCGAAGTGGACAGCCGCACCGGCTATTTCGCGATGCCGGATTTGAAAGGCTCCGGCCCGCTGACGCCGGTCGAATCCACCGGCCTGGCGGTGCTGAATGCCGATCCGCGGCCGCATTCTTTCGATTTTCACGTGGGGGCCTATCATTTCCAGAGGGATGCCGGCGGCACACGGGGAACGCTGGCTTTCGAATTGCCCGGCACCAAGCTGGGCGCTTCGGCGGACCCGGCGCGCAAGATTCATAAATTTGAAGTGTCTCTGTTCGCGCTGATCCGCGATTCTAACGGAGACGTGGTCGACAAATACAGTCTCGACCAGCCTTACTACATCGCGGACGCGAACCTGGCGGCGACGCGGGCATCCGCCCTGACCTATACGCATCCGATCGACCTGCCGCCCGGCCATTACACGGTGGAAACGGCCATTGTGGATCGCGAGGGCAGCCAGGCGACCGCGGAGACTTCGGCAATTGAGGTCCCTGCGCCGCCTAAGGGTCTGGGAATCAGCAGCCTGGTAGTGGTGGAACATGTCGAGCCGGCCAAGGATCAGGCGGACGCGGCGGATCCGCTGACCTTCAAAGGAAGACACGTGATTCCGATGGTGCAGGCTACGGTGAATCCGGCGAACAAGCGATTTGTGTACTTTGTGGTGTATCCGGACAAATCGAACACGGAGAAGGCGAAGATCCATATTGAATTCAAGACCGGCGGGCAGGTGTTTGCCGAACAGACTACCGATCTTCCGGCACCGGACGCTTCGGGCACGATTCCGATGTTCGTGGCTGCGGTTCCGCGGCCGGGGACTTGCGAACTGCAGGTTACCGCTTTACAGGGCAGTGAGTCTGCCGCGTCGCATATCAAGTATGGGGTGACTACGGCGAACTAGGAAAGGGCGCGGAACATCTGGTAGTAGCGGGCGGCTTCGGCCGGATGACCTGCGCGCTCCAGCACCACGCCGCGCAGGAAGAACAGGCGCGGAAAGTAAAGCGAGGAGAACATGGGCAACCCCGAAGCTTGTGGCAGTGGGGTGAGCCGCAGCAAGGGCTCGGCGCGCTGCCATGCGCCGGTCTCTTCGTAGGCCCAGGCTAGCAGCACGGCCAGGCCGTCATCCAGCTCCGCGGTAGGCCGCGCGTAGATTCCCTGGAGCGCTTCCAGGGCGGGTTGAAACTGCTTCCCGAACAGCAGCGAGTAGGCCCGCGTATACGCCCTGAAGGGAGACTGCGCCGGCACCGGAAAGGCGTCCGGCAGGGTCACCGAAGCTACCAGAGAAGCGAGTGCGGCGGTTGCCGGGACGGCCTCGGCGACCGCCTTGCGAGCGTGTTCCGCGGCGCCCAACCGATCGTCCAAACTAAGCAGCCAGATGGCCGCCTGGGCATCGGCACGGCAGGCGATCTCGCGCAACGCACCGCCGGCATCGGCCTGGGCCAGACGCTCCATGGCCTCAATAGCCGGGCGGCGCGCGCCGGTCTGCCACGACCAAACCGCCGCCTGATAAGGCGCATTCGGATCGTGGGCCGCCTGGCGCTCCGCCAGGTAACGATTGAAAACCTTGGTGGCGCCGGGAACGTCGCCGGTCATCAGGCGCGCCTGCGCGGCTTTCAGGAATTCGCCGCCGTTCAGAAAGGCCGGAGCCTTGGAGCGCGCGGCCAGATAGAATTGCTCGGCCTCGCCGAAGTGCCCCAGAGCGAAGTGCACGTCGCCTAGCGAGTCGAGGGGATTGGGTTCGTTCGGGCGCAACTGCTCGTAACCTCGCAAGACCCGTATGGCGGTGGGCAAGTCGCCGGAATAAGCCGCCGCGTACCCCATGGTGTTCAAAGCCAATACATCGTCCGGACGGATGGAGAGGGCGCGGCGGAATTCCACGATGGCGCCGTCGTAGTCGCGCATGCTGAGCAGGGTTTCAGCCAGGACGCGATGGCGGTTGGGATCGGCCGGATCGAGGCGGGCCAGTTCGCGCCGCGCCTCCAGTTGGGCATGAAAATCGCCGCGCAAGGCGGCGGCGTCCAGATCCAACTCGGTCCGGTCGAGCGCGGAAAAACGGTCCTGGTGGGTGCGCGCCTGTTCGACGATCCGGTCCGCGGCGGCACGGTCGCGCTGGGCGATGGTTGAGTCGAGCCAGAGCACCCAGGCCCGTCCGAAACCTGGATCGGCTGCCACCGCCTGCGCAAAATCGGCGGAGGCCGCGGCGGGATCGGGCGATTCCAGGGCGGCTACGAAATCGCGTAGCGCCTGCGGGTTTTGGGTGGCGGCCGGACGATTCGCGCCCAACTGGCGGGCCAGTGCGTCCGCGACCTGGAAAATGGCGCTCGCGGGTCCGCTGGCCGAAGCCACTAACGCCATCCTGTGCGTGAGCACATCTTCCTCGGTCGCACTGGCGTGAAGGATTCCGTTCACCACCGAGAAGTCTCCGTACACAATCTCGTTGGCGCCGGCGACTAATGCGCCGGTACGCTCGGTGGAGATTCCGGGAGCGCCGGGGCGCCGTCCCAGCGAAGCATCGAGAGAATGCACGGCGCGCCACGGGATCGCGTAACGGTCGGAAGAGCCTTGCAGCTGGCCGCTGAGGATTTCGGCAAAACCGGCATCCATCCAGTCGAGTGATGGATCGGGCGACAGGTTCTCAAAACGCAGCACCGCGACTTGCGGCACCGTCTGCGGGCGATCGCGGCGGGCGCAGCCACCCAGGCACGCCAGCAAGATAGCGAACGTGATGGAGCCGGGAGAGGGCGGCTCCCTCAACGATGGGCAAAGCCGGCTGAAAGCCGGCTGCGGGCAAGATTGCCCGCCCTCCAATTCTGCGCGGCCTGAGTTTTCGGGCTACAGGACACGCGGCTCCAGCGTGAGCAACTCCTTGAACTCGGGCAAGTCGCGGAGGGATGCGAATTCGGGATCCTGGAGCATCTTCTTGCGGTCGGTGAAACCCTCCTCCAAGGCTTTGCGAATGTACTGCAGCGCGCGATCCTTTTGTCCCTGCTTGGCGTAAATCTTCGCCAGATAGTAATGGAAGCGGGCGCGCTCCTCGACGGTGCGCTCCTGCAGCAGCACGCCATACGTGCTGCGGTGTTCAAAGACCTCGGGATCCAGTTGAAACGCGGCGTTGTACGCATCCCAGGCCTGTTTGTATTTCTTTACGGCAAAATATGCAGTGCCCAGGTTGCTATAGATGGACGCGGATCCGGGCGCCAGCTTCAAGGCGCGCTTGTACGAACTGGTAGCCCTGCCATAGCGTTTCTCCGCGTAGTAGATGGTGCCCAGGTTGTTGATGGCTTCGGCATACCTGGCATCCAGGCGGATGGCGTGCTGGTAGCGCTTCATGGCCGCATCCAGTTGCAGCATCTGGTGATAGGCAATGCCCATCTTGTTCCAGACTACGGCGGAATCCTGGGGCGCCTGTTGATAATATTCGATGGCTTCGCGATACATCTTGCGCGCCATATAGACGTCGCCGCGGTCCTCCGCCGAGAGCTGCGGGGCTGCGGTGTCGGAGACGGTTGGCTTGGCAACGAGCGGTTGGGAGTCGAGAGCGGGCTGGCTTTGTTGCGTAAGAGCGGTCCCGGAAGCAATCCCCCAAGCCAGGCAAGCGCCGAAAACAAACACGAGGTTGTGAGCGGAAAGCATAATAGCTCCCCCTTTTGCTCTATTTAAACACACCCAGCAGGCGCCGGAAAAGGCTTTTCTTTTCCTTGGGCTTTTCGGCCTTCTGCGCGGCCTGTGCAGGAGGGGCAGGCGTATTGGCCAGGTTCGGCGGCGGGCGGCGTGCAGCCAGGGCGGGCGGCGGTGCGATCACGTGCGGCGAAGGGTCCGCCGCGGGCGGATTGACCGGCGCTTCCCATCCCGCCACGTTCGTGACGCTCTGGCCTCCGCCATGCAGCGGGCAGGCCTGCACGGGCTGGGTGCCGGAGATATAAACCTCGGTGATCGTGTGGGGACAACTGGGAGTGGCCAGCAGGCCCGATTCGGGATCTATTTGCACGGAAACGATGCCGTCGGGCGCCGCGAAAGGCTGGGCGTTGCGATACGCGCGATACTGCAAGGCGCGTTTCATAAATTCAGTCCAGATGGGCAGGGCCGAGTGCGCGCCTTCCAGGTCCAGGTCGCGGTTATCGTCGAAGCCGACCCACACGATACACAGCAGGCCGGAGGTATAACCGGCAAACCAGCCATCGTGGTCGGAGGTGCCGGTCTTGCCTGCGGCGGGGACTGAAAAACCGCGCGCCCGCACGCCGGCGGCAGTGCCGCTGCGCATGACTTCTTCCATGAGGTTGGTGATCAGGTAGGCCACCCGCGGATCGAGCACCGTGCGCTCTTCCCGTTTGTTGTTGTAGATGGCTTTGCCGCCCTGGGAGCGCACCGAACTCACGAATTCGGGCTTCACATAGACGCCCTGGTTGGCAAAGATCGTGTAGGCGCCGGCCATTTCCATGGGAGTCACGTCGTAGGACCCCAGCGCCACCGCGGGGGTGGGGCGAATATCGTAATTCAATCCCGCCTTCTTGGCCAGGTCGACGACCGCGTCGAAGCCCACCATCTCGCCCACTTTGACGGTAGCTACGTTCATCGAATGGGCCAGCGCCTGACGTAAGGTCACGGTGCCGTAGAACTCATGCTTGAAATTGCTGGGTTCGTAGGGCTTGTTGTCGTACCAGAAAGTCGTCGGCTCATCCACGACCGTGGTTCCGGCGGTAATGATATGGGACCCGCCTTCAATGGCGGTGTTCAGCGCGGCGGTATATACGAATGGTTTGAAGATGGACCCGGGCTGGCGCTTGGCCAGGATGTGATTCAGTTGGCTGACGCCGTAGTTCCGCCCGCCGGCGAGCGCCTTGATTTCGCCGGTATGCGGGTCCAGAGCGATGAGCGCGCATTGGGCTTCGGGAATGTTGATCTGACCTTTGAAGCGCTTCTGCTTGCGGATCAGATCGTCCACGCTCTGCATGCCTTCGCGGATGGCCTCGCCGGCGGCGCGCTGCAAATCCAGGTCGAGCGTGGTGTAAACCCGGAAGGAATTGGCCTGGAAATCGATATCCTGAAACTGGCTCTGCAGGAACTCGTTCACCTGGTCCACGAAGTAGGGGGCATCCAGCGACTGCACGGTGCCTTTGGCCAGGTTGAGAGGGGATTCCACCGCCACGGCGTACTCCCGGTCGTCGATATCGTCGTTCTGCCGCATCAGGGACAGCACCAGATTACGGCGGTCGCGGACACGGTCGGGGTTGCGCCACGGATTGTAATATCCGGGCCGTTGGATCATGCCGGCCAGAGTGGCGGCCTCCGGCAGGTTGAGCTGGCGGATATCCTTGCCGAAATAGGCTTCGGCGGCCTCGCCAAAGCCGTTGATGCGGAAACTGCCGCGGCTGCCGAGATAGATCTGATTGGCGTAGTCCTCAAAGATCTGCTGCTTGGTCAGGGTCTGTTCGAGGCGCAGGGTGATGAGCAATTCGGCCATCTTGCGCGTCCAGCGCTTTTCGGGATCCAGCCAGAGATTTTTCGCGAGCTGCTGGCTCAGGGTGGACGCGCCTTGCTCCTTGCGCCCCTCTTTCAGGTCGACATAAACCGCTTTGACGATACGCAGCGGATCGAACCCCTGGTGCTGGAAAAAGCGCTTGTCTTCGGCCGACGTGACGGCGTCGACGAGCACCTTCGGAATGTCGGTAAACTTCACCAGACGGCGTTTCTCGCGGTTGCGATCGAAGAGGTTGGTGATCAGTTGCGGCTCAAGCTGATATTGGCCGCGGGCGGTGTTATCGCGCAGGGAGACGATCTGGGAGATGCGTCCGTTGGCGAACTTGATGACACCGGCCTCCTGGTCGAAATAAGATTCGGGGCCGGGGAAGATCTCGATATCCCCGCCGGGGCGGATCTGGAACGAACCGATGGTATTGCCGCGCGATTCGGTATAGCCGCAGCGGCGCAATTCGGCGGCGATTTCATCGCCCGTGAGCGGATCGCCGACGGCGATCAGGCGGGGCGCGGCGAAGATCTTGGAAGTATTGGCGAACGGGCCGGCGCGCAGTTTCTGGTCGATCAAGCGGGAGTATTTGGCGTAATAATGCGTGAGCACGCCGGCCATCAGGACAAAAGCCAGGGTAAAAGAAATCGCCAGGGCTTTGCCGGCGGGATGCAGAAAAAACCGGACCAGGTAAGCTTGCTTAGGTACCCGGACTCTGACATTCTTCTTGGAGTCTTTCTTGGAGTCGGCTTTCTTCTCTGCCACTAACAATGATTCTCTCATAAGAGCGGAAGTCGAAAGTCCCGCCGGCCCGCTCAGGCGCGCGCCGCGAGGCTTCCGTTACCGGCTGCCGGCGCCCGGATAGAAGTGCAGATCGACTGTATAAAGCGGCAGGTCGACGCGAACCGAGTACCGCACTTCAACATGCACAGCCTCCGGAGAGCGTTGGATATGCACGTTATCGGCCACCACGGGAAGTTCCAGATCGGCGGCTTTTGTCAGCACCCAGGAGCGTAACACGTCGTCGGAGCTTGTGGGCGCCGCGGCACGGTGTGTCACGTCTTCCACAAACTGCTGCAACTCCTGATTATGGATGTAGATAGGAATCAGCCGGACACCTAGAACAACCAGCACAACCAGTACGGCGACGCCGGCTGCCTGGCGCAAGCGAGTGGCGATCACGGATGCGGATCCGTATCGCGCGCGGAGGCGCACAACTCATCCCATATTTCGCCGTGCGCATTCCATTCGGGATTCTCCAAACCCGAAATCTGTAGTTCCGCCAGCTTCAAGGTGCCGTGCCCGTATGGACAAATATACTCGATGCGCGGCCGCCCCATGAACAGCATGCGGCTCCAGGATCCGGTTTCCACAGGCATGCGCAGGCGCCGGAGGCACACCCGGCAGCGATACTTCTGATCCCACACGCACAAGTACAGCAGGCCGCAGCAAGCCAGGAACCAAAGACCCGCCACCAGCGTGTACGGGAGATCGTAGATGAAACGGGGCGGCGTGTAATTGTGAAACTTGGGCGGCAGGGGCCATGAGGAGTTCAGCCACCGCAACAAGCCGTACATGATTGCCGCACTCAGACCGACCTTTCCCGCAAAATAGGCCCAATACCGCATAAATGCTTAGATGCCACACCGCAATGCTAAGTTTCCGGCCGGCAATGGCGTGAAGTCAGCTACGCAAGAGGTTTCGCGCCAGGAAAACGACGTTGGCCGGCCGCTCCGCCAGCCGCCGCATGAAATATGGATACCAGGCCTGGCCATAGGGTACATACAACCGCAGCCGGTATCCTTCCTTGACCAAGCGCTTCTGAATGTCGCGGCGGATGCCGTAGAGCATCTGGAATTCGAAGGAATCGCGCGAGATTTTGTGCGATGCGACGAAACTCTTGGTCTGTTCGATGATTTTCTCATCATGCGTGGCTATAGCCGGATATACGCCGGTTTCGAGCAGAAGGTTCATCAGTTCGACGAAATTGCGGTCCACGTCCGCCTTGCTCTTGAAGGCCACCGCGGGAGGCTCCAGATATGCGCCTTTGCATAAACGCACGCGAATGCCGCGGGCGCACAGCATTTCGACGTCCTTACGGCTGCGATACAGGTAGGCCTGTATCACGGTGCCGGTGGTCTTGTAGCGGTCGTACAGGCTGACCACCAAATCGAGCGTGCGGCCGGTATACTCGCTCGATTCCATGTCGATGCGCACGAAAGTGCCGAGCGCCGCGGCCTGGCGGACCAGCGCTTCGACGTTGGCGCTACATTCGGCAAGTGACAGGTCCATGCCGAATTGGGTCAGCTTCAGCGAGATGTTGCCATTGATCTTCAGCCTTTCGATTTCTTTGAGCGCAAGCAGGTAGGCATCCCGCGAGGCGAGCGCTTCGTCGAGCGACGTGACGCTTTCGCCCAGGTGGTCGAGGGTGACGGCGATGCCTTCTGCGTTAATTCGCCGGCAGGTGGCCAGGGCTTCGGGGAGATTATCGCCCGCCACGAAGCGGGCCGACAGGCGTCTGGCCCAGCGGGAGGTTTCCATCCATTTCCGCAACTGCTTCTGGCGCGAGAGGAAGAGGAAGAAAGTGCGCATGGGGCTCCTCAGTTCACCATAACAGCGGGGCGGGGTGGATTGGGCGGCGATGGCTCTCTGCTACCCTCGGGATGTGCTGAGCAATTCGATCAAGGGCATGGCCGCCACCCTAGCCTCCGGCATCCTCTTCTACTTCGGCACAGGTCTCCACCCGACCTGGTATCTCACCTGGCTGGCTCCGATTCCGGCGCTGCTGTTCGCGTCCGGGGCGCCGGCGTGGGCTGCTTTCGCCGCGGCGCTGCTGGCGTTTCTGCTGGGCAACACCAACATGTTCGTCTACGCTCACGACACCATCGGCTTGCCCTTGTCGATTCTGGTCCCCATATTAGTTATTCCGTCGTGTGCTTTCGGAATTGCGGTGCTGCTCTGGCGCTTCTGTCTGCGGCGAGGCGCGTTGTGGCAAGCGGTGTTGGCGTTCCCCTGTGCCTGGGTGGCCTACGAATTCCTGAATGCGTCCACGTCTCCCCATGGCACGTTCGGCAGCCTGGGCTATTCGCAGATGGATTGCCTTCCCCTGCTGCAGGTTGCCGCGCTTACGGGGCTGTCGGGAATTGTCTTCATGATCCTGCTGGCAAGTGCCACGGCCACCGTTTTGCTACTGCCCAGTGGCGGCCAAAAGTCGAAAACCGGGCTCGGCCTATGCATTGCCATAGCGCTCGCCGCGGTGCTCGGGTGCGGCGAGTGGCGTCTCCACTCGGACCTGCACTCCACCGGGATGCTGAAAGTCGCCCTGATCGGTTCCGATGCGGAGGAGGATCACTGGGCAAAGGACGATCAAGACGGGCTCGCCATCCTGCAACGATACGCCACCCACATCGAGTCCGCTCGGGGAGCGCAGGTGATCGTGCTGCCGGAGGACCTCGGACCCATCTCACCGCCCGCCGCGAAGCTGGCCGTTCAGATCCTGAGTGCGGCGGCACAGCGTAGCGGAGCTGAGGTCGTCGCCGGACTGAGAGTAGGCCGGAGGCCACCCATATTGAACGAAGCGTTAGTCTTCGCCCCCTCCGGAGAACTGGAAGCCCGTTACGAGAAGCATCACCTGATACCCGGACTCGAAGACGGCATCGTGGCAGGCACAGGTATCGCGTTACTCCCCGCATCGACAGGTGTGGAGGGTGTCCAGATTTGCAAGGATCTGGACTTCCCAAAGTTGAGCCGCGACTACGGTGCGCGCGATGTGGGTCTGTTGCTGGTACCCGCGTTCGACTTCGATGTGGATGGATGGCTGCATGGGCGCATGGCTGTGATGCGTGGCGTGGAGAGCGGATTCAGCGTCGCGCGGGCAGCGCGCCACGGGTGGCTCACCGCATCGGACAATCGCGGACGCGTTCTGGTGCAGCGAGCCGGATCGCCTTCGGGTTTTGTCATCGCCACAGCGGATGTCCCGGTGGCGCACGCAGCCACCCTTTACGGCCACTTCGGCGATTGGTTCGCCTGGGTCTCGATAGGCCTTCTGCTCCCCGTAATCGCCACCGCCCGGCGACATCGATAGGAACTTAGCATCGGAGCCCTTGCAGCACCGTCTCAAAGTGTTCGACGGTGGGAAACGGATCGTAGAAGTGGTGCAGCAGCCGTTTCCATTCCAGGTAGCCGGCGGATTGGCGAAAGCCTACGGTATGATCCTCGAGGCTGCGCCACTCGACCAGCAGCAGGTACTTGCCGGGCGTTTCCAGGCAGCGCTGCAACTCGTGCGAAATATAGCCGTCCATCGACGAGAGGATGGCCTGGGCCTCGGCGAAGGCTTGCTCGAAAGCCGCTGTCTCTCCCGAACGCACATTCAATACAGCCGCTTCGAGGATCATTTTTGCTGCTCCAGGGCAGCCTCCTGGACCTCGCGCAGACGACGTTCCAGAAAGCGGCGTTCGCTGTCGTTGGCGACGAGATCCAGCGCGCGTTGGTAGCTCTTGGCGGCTTCCTCAAAAGACCCCATCCGGCGCAGAAAATCGGCGCGCGCGGCGTGCAGCAGGTGGTATTTGTCCAAATCGCTGCCGGCGGCGAGGCGATCGACGATCGCCAGGCCGGATTGCGGACTGTAGGCCATCGCCACGGCAACCGCGCGGTTTAGGGAAACGATGGGAGAGGGCTGCAGGCGTTCCAGAACATCGTAGAAGCGCACGATCTGCGCCCAGTCCGTGTCCGCGAAGCGCGGCGCCTGGCAATGCACCGCCGAGATGGCCGCCTGCAAGGCGAACGGACCCGGTCCGCCGGCGAGGGCCTCCGCGGCCAGTGGCATGGCTTCGGCGATCTGGCGGCGGTCCCAGAGGGCGCGATCCTGTTCTTCCAGAATCACCAGATCGCCGGCGCTATCCAGACGCGCCTGCCGCCGCGCGTCGTGAAGCAGCATCAGGGCCAGCAGGGCCGTGGCTTCCGCGGGAGGCTGCGGGGCCATCAGGGCGCGAATGAGGCGGCCCAGCCGGATCGCCTCGGCGCAAAGATCGGTCCGCAGCAGCCCTCCGCCGCGCGTGGCCGCATAGCCTTCGTTAAAGACCAGATAAATAACGGTCAGCACGGCGCCCAGCCGATCGGCCATTTCGTGGGTCTGAGGCACGCTATACGGAATGCCGGCGTCGTGGATCTTGCGCTTGGCGCGCACCAGCCTTTGCGCCATGGTTGCCGGCGGCACCAGGAAGGCGCGCGCGATTTCGTCGGTCTCCAGCCCGCACAGCGTGCGGAGGGTCAAGGCCACCTGCGCCTCGGGAGCCAGCGCGGGGTGGCAGCAGGTAAAAATCAGGCGAAGGCGGTCGTCGGGGATGCCGGGCTCGTCATAATCCGGCGCTTCGCTGACGGCGGCCAGTCCGTCCGCCACGTAGGTTTCGAGCTTCTCCTTCAACAGCGCCTGGCGCCGGATGCGATCGATAGCTTTGTGCCGGGCGGTCTGGATGATCCAGGCGCGCGGGAAGTCGGGGATGCCGGTTACGGGCCACTGATCCACCGCGGCTGTAAAGGCTTCCTGGGCCGATTCTTCGGCGAGATCGAAATCGTGGGTGATGCCGATCAGGGTGGCGACGATACGTCCCCAATCGGATTGATAGACCGCTTCGACGGCCTTCGCGGCGTCCGCGGGCATAATCGATTATATTGAATTTTTTTCCGCGGATGTCGATTCCGGCTGCCGCCGTTCGATTTAACCATGGAGCCACGCGAATGAAATACATGTTGTTGATTTATGGCGACGAAAAAGCTTGGACCGAAGCCGAGCGGGAGGCCTGCTGTGTCGAGTCCACCGAACTGGCCCACCAGCTTAAGGCCGAGGGGCAGTTTCTGGCGACGGCCCCGCTGCTGCCAGTGGCGGCGGCCACCAGCCTCCAGATCCGCGAGGGCAAGCGGCTGGTGACGGATGGTCCATTCGCGGAAACGCGCGAGCAGTTGGGCGGCTATTTCCTGATCGACGCCAGGGACCTTGACGAAGCCATAGCCATCGCGGCCAGGATTCCGGGGGCGCGCAAAGGCACCGTCGAAATCCGGCCCGTGCTGGAACGTGCGGGCCTGCCTTCATAGCGTGGAGCCAATCTAAGAGAGGGAAAACCAAATGCCAACCGCAACATTAAACGAACAGCCGGTATCGAAAACACAGGCTGCGCAGGACGAAGCTGACATCCGGGCGCTGATCGAGAGCGTGAACCGGGCGCATTACACGAAAGACGGAGCAACGCTGGTGGCGCCGTATACCGCGGACGCAGCCATATTCAGCCTGGCGCCGCCGCTTGCCCATCGGGGCATGGATCTCCGGGAAAAGCAGGCTTGGCTCGACAGTTGGGACGGGCCTATCGAGTGCGAGGCGCGCGATTTCCAGATCGCCGTGCGCGGCGACGCGGCCTTTAGCCACGGCTATTTGTGGCTGGGTGGAAGACCTAAGGCGGCGGGCCGGACGATCGGCTTCTGGATGCGTGCCACGGTATGCCTGTTGCGGGAGGAAGGCGCTTGGCGAATCGTCCACGAGCACACATCCGTGCCATTTTATATGGACGGCAACCCACGGCCTGCTTTCGATCTGGAGCCCTGACGTATGACCAGGAGAATGAACTACGGGCTGTGGACGATTCAGGTTTTGCTGGCGCTCCTATTTCTCCTGGCCGGCGGGATGAAATTGATCCTGCCCATCGCGGAGATGACGAAGCAGATATCGCTGCCGGGACCTTTCATACGATTCATCGGCGTGGCGGAAGTGATGGGCGCCGCCGGCCTGATTCTGCCAGGGCTGTTGCGCATCCGGCCGGGACTGACGCCGCTGGCCGCCGGCGGCCTGGCGATCGTCATGATCGGCGCCACGGGCATCACCTTCGCGCAGGGCGGAGCGGCGCAGGCGGCGATGCCCGCGATCGTGGGGATTCTGGCGGCGTGGGTGGCCTACGGCCGCGCACCGAGGGCGGTTCCAATTTCCAGCGCCGGGACGATATGATGCAATTCAATGGCTATCTCATGTTTAATGGACATTGCGAGACGGCGTCGCGATGGATTGGGGGATTGAGGGATGAGCACGGTAAGAGTCCTGGCAGGCACGCGCAAAGGCGCATTCGTTCTCACGGCGGACGGCAAACGCGAAAAGTGGGACGTCAGCGGCCCGCACTTCGGCGGGTGGGAGATGTACCACGTGAAAGGATCGCCCGCCGACCCGAACCGGATCTATGCGTCGCAGTCGAGCGGCTGGTTCGGGCAATTGATCCAGCGCTCGGACGATGGCGGCCAGACCTGGAAGCCGGTGGGCAACAAATTTGTCTATGACGGCGTGCCCGGCACTCACCAGTGGTACGACGGCACGCCGCACCCCTGGGAGTTCAAGCGCGTCTGGCATCTGGAACCGTCGCTGACGGATCCCGATACCGTTTACGCGGGCGTGGAGGATGCGGCGCTGTTTCGCTCGACCGACGCCGGCCAGACCTGGGAGGAACTCTCCGGCCTGCGCAAACACGGGTCGGGGCCGCACTGGCAACCCGGAGCGGGCGGCATGTGCCTGCACACCATCATTCTCGACCCGGCCGATCCGCAGCGGATCTACATCGCCATCTCCGCGGCGGGCGCCTTCCGCAGCGGCGATGGGGGCCGGACATGGCAGCCCATCAATCGCGGCCTGTATTCCAAATACATTCCCGATCCGACCGCCGAGGTAGGGCATTGCGTGCATCACGTCGCCATGCACCGTTCGCGTCCGGACGTGCTTTTCATGCAGAAGCACTGGGATGTGATGCGCAGCGACAACGCCGGCGATTCGTGGCAGAAAATCAGCGGGAACCTGCCGGTAGATTTCGGCTTCGCGATCGATGTCCACGCGCATGAGCCGGAGACGATTTACGTGGTTCCGATCAAGAGCGATTCGGAGCACTATCCACCCGAGGGCAAGCTGCGCGTGTACCGCAGCCGCACGGGCGGAAACGAGTGGGAGCCGCTATCCGAGGGCTTGCCGCAACGAGACTGCTACGTGAACGTGCTGCGGGACGCCATGGCGGTGGACGCGCTCGACGAGTGCGGCGTTTATTTCGGCACCACCGGGGGGCAGATCTACGGCTCGGCCGATGCGGGAGACCATTGGGCGCCCATCGTGCGCGACCTTCCAGCCGTGCTTTCGGTCGAGGTCCAGACACTGCCATGATCCGGGTGGTGTTGCCGGCGCATTTGCGGATTCTGGCGGGCGTGAAGGGTGAAGTGGCGCTGGATGTCGCGGGCGATGCGACGATATGCGCGGTCCTGGACGCGCTCGAAGCGGCTTATCCGGCGCTAGGCGGTACGATTCGCGATCAGGTGACGAAGCAGCGGCGGCCGTTCGTGAGATTTTTCGCGTGTGAAGAGGATTTATCGCATACGCCGCCGGATTCACGGCTGCCCTCGGCGGTGGCTTCCGGGTTGGAGCCGCTTTTGATCGTCGGCGCCATCGCCGGCGGCTAGCCGCGGTTTCTCGCCACGGCGCCCGTGGCGCACGCTTCAGCGTGCCGGCGGGACTTTTAAGTCCCGCTTAAAGAGTGACAGCCCGGCCCGACATCTTTCTCGCCTCTTTTCAACCACTTGCGTTAATCGTATCCCTTTATCCCAAATCCTGCCCGCTAGCCTGTAGTCGAAAGGGAGGGCGCACCCGCGCCCGCAAATCGATGAACAGAGATAAATATCGGAAAGTTTCCCAACGGCAGGCGGATTCCAACCGCCGCAACGCCCAGAAATCCACCGGCCCGCGCACCCCCGAAGGCAAAGCCGCCTCCAGCCGCAACGGCCTTACCCACGGCCTCTCCGGCGACAAACACTTCATCCTCGAAGGTGAGGATCCCGAAGCGTTTCTCCGCCTCCTCCAGGACCTCCACGAGCACCTCCGCCCCGTCGGCGACAGCGAAGAACTGGCCGTCAAGCGCATCGCCGCCGCCCAATGGCGCCTGGACCGCGCCTTTGCCCTCGAAACCGGCATCTACCGCGAAGAATCCACCAACCTGAACTGCATCGACCGGCAAAAGCGGGAGCTTCAAGAATTGCTTTTAAGCAAAGGCCAGAAAGACCCGTACCCGACCGATCCGCACGAACCGGACGA
>Ga0187871_10000447_pt1 | contig 39616 bp, 38 predicted proteins | sample June2016WEW_16_1_FD_132988 | JGI IMG/M metagenome (GOLD analysis project Ga0187871, IMG submission 132988) | Peatland microbial communities from SPRUCE experiment site at the Marcell Experimental Forest, Minnesota, USA - June2016WEW_16_10 | ecosystem: Environmental > Terrestrial > Soil >...
GTCTTGGCTTCGTAGCTGGTGTTGGTCTTGGTGTCCAGCAGGGTCACGTTTACGTCTTGGACCACCGCGCCGCTGGAATCGGTGACTACGCCGGTCAAAGAGGCCACATCCTGTGCGGTTGAGGTGGTTGGCAAGGCCAGCAGAAGGGCCAGCGTGAGCGAAGCAAGAAAGACTCGGGTCAGAACCGGGCGAAAGGCGAATTCCATTGATCTTTCTCCTAAGGCAACTGATCTCCAAGGGGAGACCCGCAGCTTATGTCTGTAACTCTTTTGCAAATGCGACCGGCAGGGCGAGACCCACTTGTGCTTGTGAAGAGGAGCAGCTAAGCTTCCAAAGCAGCTATGGGTGTAACGTCATTACATATCAGATACATGCGCGGGAAACACGACTTGCTTGTCACAGGCAAACATGAGTTTGCGGATGCTTTCTATGATAGTTGGAATAGGCACACGAAGTCCTGGGAGACGAGAAAAACCAGAGGGCCGTTAAGCCCTCCGGTTCGGGACAAAACTAGACTAGAAGTAGAACTTCGCGCCGAGCTGGACCAGCCGACTGGGATTTACCGTCTGGACTTGGCCAAAGGTGGTCGCCTGTACGTTGTTCTGGATGCACGGGTAAGGACCCGCAGTATTGCAGAACTGCGTGTGATTGAACGTGTTGTAACCTTCGAGTCGCAGCTGCAGATACTGGGATTCGTGGGAGGGCCGGAAATAGATGTGCTTCTCAATGGCCATGTCCCAGTTATTCAGTCCTGGACCATGGAAGCTATTGCGGGCTACTCCGAATAACGCCGGCCCACCGAGTGAGGGGAACGCAGGCGCAAACGTAGCCGGGCCATTGAAAAGAACGTGGCTCACGACATTGGGCGCTGTTCCGAAGGCATCCGTCCGTGGATTTCCTGTCACGAGCGGGGCTATCTGTTTGGGAGCGTCCCAGCAATCATAGTACTCAAATACATCACAGGTAGCCGAGGTGAAACCGGAGTCCGAGATGTCCACTGGGAATCCGCTCTGGAAGGTTGTAATGCCGCTCAATTGCCAGCCGCCAACCAGCATATTCAGCGCGTCATGGCCATGCAGTCCCGGGGCCTGATAGGTAAACCCGGCCACGAAACGTCTCCTCGCGTCGTAGGAGGAGTCACCTTTGTTCAAGTAGGCGAATTGCGGATACGGATTGATGGCGCGGATCTGGAAGCCACTGTCTTCAAACCCCGAGCCATCGTCGATGGCGTGACTCCAGGTGAAGTTGGCGAGCATCCCGAAGCCGTGACTGAAACTCTTGTTAATACTTGTTTGCAAGGCGTTGTACGTCGAATTTCCCTCAGTCGCTTGCGTTCCTACCGATCCGAAAATGCCTCCGTTATAGACGGAGTGAGTTGGATAGAGCTGATGCTGGAACAGGAAACCCGTCCCTGTCGCCGGATTGCACGCGGGGTCTGCAAGACACTCTTGCTGTCCTGCCAAGGTGATCGGGTTACCCTCGACGGGCCGGATCAAGTGGCGACCAAGCGCTCCAACGTATCCAATGCTGAATACAGTATTGGCGCCCAAGTCACGCTGGACCGTCAAGTTGTAGTTCATGGCTTCCGGCGTCGTGTAGTTGGGACTAAACACATTGAGCGACAGCGGGAAGAAATTACTCCAGTCTGTAGCGGGGGCGGCAGCTCCCGACGCAGGTACGAACGGGAACGGGTTTGCTTCATGGCCGCCCGCCTGGCCCGCGACATCGGTATAGGGATTCGCAAAGCCTGGACTAAACTGGCCGCCTAGATCGTTAACGCCATGCGATGTGATGGAGAAGGGTGGAGTGCTCAAGTTCTGGAGAATTCCTTCTTCCTCCGCCCGGTTGTAGTAGAAACCCCAGCCTCCGCGGACGGAGAGTTTCCCGGTGCCTCCGCTTATGCGGCCCGCGTCAGGAGACCAGGCAAATCCAACGCGGGGACCGAAGTGTGTGTATGGCACTTTCAATCCACCCGTGTTGTCGCAGCCATGATCGCCGGGATAGAGCATGCCCTGGGGAGCGTTGGGGAATGCGGTTGATTGCTGTCCCGGACGGAAGCAAGTTACATCTTCGCCACCAAACTGGTGGTTCGCAAGCGGGCTATCAACCTGCCAGCCCGTCCCCAGAGTCAGAGTGAGGTTCGACTTCACCTTCCACTGATCCTGAACATACGTGTAAGCCTCGTAGGCGCGGCCGATGATCAGGCCTCCTGAGCCTTGAGAGAAACTATCGGGAATTCCGAGCAGGAAGTCAGCCCCAGCATCTCCTGAGCTGAATGCACCTTTACCGTTGTAGGTGTAATCACCGTTATTGTTCCCGGAAAATGGGTTCCACACGTCGAAGCGGCGGCCGTCGAAGCCGGCCTTAATCGCGTGCTTGCCGATGACCTTGGAAAAGTTGTCAGTAATCTCGCGGGTCTCGTCCTTGCGGGGCTGCGGACCATTGGTGGTGAACCCGATCGCGAAGCCATACGCACCCTCAATATTCATGAACGGAATGCTTTCGCCCGACGCCAGCTGAGGGATGATGTTAAAGCCAACGGACGAAGGAGCAACTACATTCGCCGGCGCATCGGCATCGAAGTTAAACCGGGTATAGCCGACCCGAAACTCGTTAAGAGTTGTGCTATTGAAGGAGTGGGTCCAGTCGACGATAAATTGCTTGTAGTGGCGCTTATTCACCTCACCAAAGCCTGGAAGACTCGTGGTACCTGGAAGCGGAATTGCGCCAGTCGTCGGGTTGGTCTGCAAAAGCATCGTGCCCCATACAGAGTCCGTAGAACTAATGGTGTGATCAATACGGAGGATCTCCTGATAGTTGCCCGATCCCGTCTGGAGTGGATTAAAGGTGAACTCGTTGGTGCCGGAGTTTGGCAACGGGATGTATTTCGAGACCAGAGCGGAAGAGACGGAATTGAAAGCAGTAGCCCCCCCAAGGTTTCCGGTTGGGAATGCAACGCACCATGGAGTGCCAGCTGCTGCTGTCCCGACTGCAAAGGGCAACGGGCCCGGACCAAAAGGTCCCGTGTAGTTTGCACCGCAAGGAGAGGTTGCAGGCTCAGGATTTGCTCCCGTCGCTGACGTGTAAAAGGAGGGGCTGCTGGAAAAATCCCCGGTCAGCTGGGGCTTGGTAAAAACGACCGACTGGCTGGGCGCTCCGGCCTGAGGCTGCCGGTTCTTGATGCCCTCGAACGAGAAAAAAGCAAACGTATGGTTCTTCCAGATCGGGCCGCCGATGGTGCCGCCAAAATCGTTCTGGTGGAACTGCGGAGGCGTCTGAGTCAACCAGTTGGAGGTATTCAGGAAAGTGTCGCGATAGAATTCAAATGCGTCTCCATGCCACTGGTTGGTTCCACTCTTCGTGACCGCGTTGACGATCGCCCCTGAGTTGCGTCCGTATTCCGGGTTGATCGTGTTGGTAATGATGTTGAACTCTTGCAGCGAATCCACGCTCGGAATAATGGAAGGCGCGTTTAGTGGCAGATCGTTGGAATCGATCCCATTGATCAAATAACTGCTCTGATTCGACTGGCTGCCATTGGCCGAGTAGGTGCCGAACCGGTCCGACGCCGCCACCACTCCAGGCGTCAACTGCTCAAGCGCTGTCCAGTTCCGGCTGATGAGCGGCAAATCAACAATTTTCTTCTGGTCAACCAAGGTTTCAAGCTGGATGTTGGTCGTCTCGACCTGAGAGGTGTCGGCGTGGACCTCGATGGTCTCCGAGGCCGATCCTAATTCGAGCCTTACCGGCAGGCTATAGACTTGGTTGACGGTCAGGGTAAACGCACTGGTCTCAAAGGTCTTGAAACCGGAGCCGGTGGCGGTCACCTTGTAGGTGCCGATCGCCAACTGCGGGAAGACATAGTTCCCGTCGGAGGACGAAGTCGTGCGAGTCACAATACCGGTGTCGGCGTCGGTCGCGGTAATAGTTGCATTCGCCACAGCGGCACCCGTTGGGTCCGTGACGATGCCGCGAATGCTCGCGTAAACGTTGTCGGCGCTCGCCGAGGGTGCCCAGACGAAACTAAACACCAATCCCAATACCAGAAAAACAACCGCAAGATAACGTGCAAGTTGCTTCATCGCGCTTCTCCTGAACTCAATTATTGAAGAGAACCCTGGAAAGTTGCCTGCCCGACCGAGGGACTCTTGTCGCGGCGCGCCACCTGGAAGCATTTACGGGAATGAGTGCTGCGCCCCGAGCAGAGACTTTCGTGCAACTATCACACCAAACTGACAGTTCGAAACACTCTTTGTTATCAATAATTTGTTGTGTCTACCATAATTCAGTTCCCCAAAAAGTGAATCGCTGGACGAGTAATCTATTAAATTTGGTATTCTGCGGGAGGTCTCTCGAAACCACATAAATCGCTGGAATGTGATTTTCTTGACCGTATCAGTCAAGGTATCCAAGCAGTTTTTCCCGTCCCTGCTACAATCGGCCTTTCTGTGACAACGTCTTTCAGCAAGCGCGAATCGCAGGCGCCGGATGCGAGGTCGCTCGGCGCTGTCCCGATGCTCGACCTGCAGCGGCAGTATGTGCAGATTCGTGCAGAGGTGCTGGCCGCGATTGAAGGCGTGTGTGCGTCGCAGCATTACATTCTGGGTGCCGAGGTCGAAGCGTTGGAGCGCGAGATCGCGGACTTCTGCGGCGCGCGCGAAGCCGTGGGATGCGCTTCAGGAACCGACGCGCTATGGCTGGCACTGAGTGCGGCCGGAGTGCAGCCGGGGGATCAAGTTCTAACCACGCCGTTCAGCTTTTTCGCTTCGGCGAGCGCAATTGCGCGGACGGGCGCGCGCCCTGTGTTCGCCGACATCGACCCGGCAACGTTCAATCTCGATCCAGCGCAGGTGGAATCTTTCGTGCGAAGCAGCCCGCATGACAAACTGCGCGCGCTGTTACCGGTTCATCTGTACGGGCAATGCGCTGATATGGACCGACTGCAGGAACTCGCGAGAGAATTTCGTCTGACAGTGATCGAGGATGCGGCGCAGGCGATTGGCGCGCGCTGGGGCGAGCAGCATGCAGGATCGATGGGCGTCTCAGCGGCATTCAGCTTTTATCCGACCAAGAATCTCAGTGCATACGGCGATGCCGGCCTGGTCAGCACGAATGATCCGGAGATGGCGGCGCACATGCGCCGGTTGCGCAATCATGGCAGTCCGCGCCGCTACGTCCACGAAGAATTTGGATGGAACAGCCGGCTCGACGCGATTCAGGCTGCGGTGCTGCGCGTGAAGTTGAAGTACATCACCGAATGGAACGACGCCCGCCGCGAGCGCGCCGCCCGCTATGACCGACTTTTCGCCGCTGCCGGCCTCACGGCTGGAAGCTCGGCAGAGGACTCAGGGCCGATTCGGCTCCCGCAAACCTCCAGACAAGCGCACCACGTTTTCCATCAGTACGTTGTCAGGGCCTATCGGCGTGACGAACTGCGGGAGTTTCTCAACGCGCGCAAGATCGGGACGGAAATTTACTATCCCATCCCGCTGCACCTGCAACCGTGTTTTGTGTATCTCGGATACCGCGAAGGCGATTTCCCGGAAGCCGAGCGCGCCGCGCAAGAAGTGCTCGCGCTTCCGATGTTTCCCGAACTCACCGACGACGAGCAGTGTTGGGTGGTCAAGAGCATCGCGGACTTCTACTGCTAGTTTCGACTCCGGAGAACCATGTAACTTTCTGCCAGAACATGCGTCAAACTCTTTACAGTTCAGAGGCGAAGGCCATGAGAAATTACCCAGTTGCAGCATTCGGACTCTCTCTCGTGCTTTTTCTGGCCTGCCTGATCTTGTCGGCAGAAGCGAGAGCACAAAGCTCCCCGGTCGAAGCTGCTCGCAGGCCAGTGCTGGTTGAGCTATTCACCTCAGAGGGCTGTTCGAGTTGTCCGCCTGCGGATGCGTTGCTGCAGCAATTGGAACAGCAGCAACCGGTACCTGGGGCCGAGATCATCGCGATCGAAGAGCACGTCGATTATTGGAATCACGATGGGTGGATCGACCCCTTCTCCTCGCCGGAATGGACGCAGCGGCAACAGACCTATGCGGCTCTGCTCAAAGAGGACTCGTATACGCCGGAAGTCGTGGTGAACGGGCGCAGGCATTTCGTCGGCAATAATGCGCAACGGGCCAAACTGGAAATCGAAAACGCGGTTGGCGGCTTGAAGACGGAAGTTACGATCGCTTCCGGTCGTGAGGGCTCAAAGGGATCGCAACAGTTCAGCGTATCGGTGGGAAAGATGGAGCGAAAGACAGCCGACGATGTGGCCGAAGTCTGGCTGGCCGTGACCGAGGACGGCTTGCACTCGTCGGTGAGCCTGGGAGAAAACGCCGGGCACGTGCTGCATCACGTAGCCACGCTCCGATCCCTGCACAAAATAGGGTAACTATTTACTTGACTGACCGAATCGTTCTGGTACGCTCTCGGAATGACCGTTGCCGATCCCGTCATTTATAAAATCATCAGGGCGCAGGAACATCTCCAAGCGCTCGAAACTGATCTGGGGGAATATTTTAAGAAGCACCCAGCAAAAGTGGTGCGTCAACACGAAGGTTCCCCGGATGAGTACCACGGGCGAGTCGTTGCAGATGTTGCGATCCCGATGAGATTGCAGTTGATACTTGGAGATTTCCTCCAGAATCTCAGGTCTGCCCTCGACTATCTGGTGTGGGAACTTGTACTTGCTGCAAAGAACACTCCCGGCAAAGACAATATGTTCCCCATCTGCTCCACCCTGGATCGCTTTAATGATGCAGCTTTTCGGCGTGGCCGACTTGGAGGAGTTCCCGACGTTGCTAAGACAGTAATTGAGTGTCTGCAACCTTACAATCGTGGGGATTTCGAGAAGTCGATCTTGTGGGTTCTCGATGATCTCTGCAACATCAACAAACACAGGCGTGTTCCCCTGACGCGATTGGACGGCGGCATTGCTCCCGATGGAACGGAAACCAAGATCATCGACGGTCAGAGTTTTATTCATACCGATTTGGCTGCTGTGGCAGGCAATGCAAAGATCGGGCCGTTTCCCATGATCGACGGCAAAGTGAAGATGCCAGTGAATCTCAACATCATTGCATTTATAGCGTTCGACGAGGGACCCGCAAAGGGTATGGAGATCACCACGGTCATGCGGGGGATGCTGGAGTACGTCCATCTTTCCGTTCTGCCACTGTTTAATGAGTTCTTCATATGAGGATTGCATTTTGGGTGCGCCTCCGCGTATCCTTGGAATTGCGCGGACGCGCCCAAAGTTGTAGAAGTTTAAGGCCCCGACTGGCATCGTGACCTTTGCAATTTATGTCTCAACGTCCATCAGCAGCGGAAATGAACGAAGGCCCAGAAGCCTTCAAGCGGTTCCGTGATGCGGTTAAGACGATTCTCTCAGTTCCCAAGAGTGCATTACCACCCGATCCATTCAAGAAACCGAAGCCCAAGAAACAGCACGGGAAGTAATTCATTTCCGCTTCCCGCGCCCCTGTCGCACCTTTTCCTTCTCAGTTAATTGTCGGTTCACTACCATTCCTCCCAGTGACTTCGTTCCACGTCAAGCGCTTTCCCACGATCTGCGAAGCCGCGAGTTTAAAGCGGTCGAAATCATCCATGTCGTTGCGATTGTTGTAACGATAGGCTTGCTCGTCGAGATAGCGGAACAGATGGAACGGCTCAACCGATGCGTAGGTTCCAGAAATTCCACGCTTCAGTAGTGACCAGAAATTTTCCAGCCCGTTCGTATGGCATGGTCCAGAAACATACTCGACCGCATGGTCTACCACCTGATGTGCGTAGTACCCTTCCATCCCGTTGTACGACATGAGCGCATCGGTGTAGAGAGCCGCGCCAGCTTCGACATGCCTCTTTACCTCCGTCTGCAAGGCGTGTTTCTTGCGGTTCGGCACCACTACAGTTCGGACCTTCCCGCCGCGTTCAAGAATTCCGAGAACCGCCGTCTTATCTTTCGTTCCAGTTCCAGTAATCCGGCGGCGACGTTGGGCAACGTGCATGTTCCTCGCTTTCCCACCGATGAACGTTTCATCAACTTCGACATGGCCAGTCAGTTTCTCGAATGAGCCATGATGCAGAGCAAAGCGAATACGGTGCGCCATGTGCCATGCTGATTTCTGGGTGATCCCCAGATCGCGGGCAATCTCGCAAGACGAAATGCCATTCTTGCAGTTCACAATGAGCCACATCGCAGTAAGCCATTTGTCGATCCCGAGGGCCGAGTCCTCCATGATGGTTCCGACCTTGAGCGAGAACTTAGCCTTCGGGTGATCCTCGTAGCACTTCCATACGCGGGCATTTGCAAGATAGGTAACTTTCTCAGAGCCGCAAGCAGGGCAGCGCACTTTGCCATCGGCCCAGCGAAGGTCGATAATGAACTGCTGGCAGTTGTTGAAATTGTCGAAGTAGACAATGGCTTCTTGAAGTGTTTTGGGATTGTGTTCCATGCACTTAATATCGCATGTTTATCGTGGTCAGTCAAGTAAATAGTTACCCAAAATAGGGGTCGCGGACGCGAATGGAGCCTCAGCGTCTTTCACGGCGGAGCCCGTGGTGAAATTCGATTCTCACTGGAATGTTGAGAATCTGCATGTGACGGTTTTCGTCCAAGAGAAAAAGAGCCGTCAGATTCTTGGCGCAGCCTCGACGAAAATCAAAAGCTAGCGCCGCCGCCGCTTCCCCGCCGCTTTCGGCGTTTCCTTCTGTTCTCCCGGAGCCAGTACCCTGCGCACGATTGGCGAGTTCATCTTGTACTTGCGTTCGAGGACGTTGCCGGCGTCGTCTTTCACGTGCAGGTTGAAGACGGGTAGTGTACCTTCTTTGTCGAAATTCTCACTGGTTACGGTGACGGGGAGAAAGCCGTTTAGTCCGTGCTCACGGTAGGCCGTTTCGTAGCGGTGCTTTCGGACGTTCCAGGTGAAAACGCGGATCTGATCGTAGTCGTAAGGAAGGCCGTCATGCGGCTCGGTCAAGACGCAGAGATATTGTGAAACACTCTTGTCCGCGCCTTCTTTGCCCGGATCCTGGACCTGGTCCAGCGCGAAAAAAGCAACAAAGCGCTGGCCTTCGGCATACTGCGCGATATCGAGGGGGACGTCGATATCCACCATGCGGGCCAGTACCCAGCCCACACGATTCTCGGCGTCACGCACCAGCCACCAGTCTTCCAGCACCGGGCCGGACGCTTTCCCGCCGGCTTTCGGCTGGACGGCTACTCCGGGCTGCTTTTCCGCAGCGGCACGTTTGAGGACAGAAACTTTCGCTCCCGCCGTAAGCTGATACAGATGCTCGGTCTCCCGGCCGGGGGTGAGGTGCAGGTTCGTGTCATTACGCAGAACACCCGGAGCTTGTACGGGATCGCTAAGATTATCTTTCGTCAACTTCTGAAGACCGTCGTAGATTTGCTGATCTACCAGGTAGCGCTGCTCGATCCAGCCCTCAATGCCGCTCGCGGTGCGCACGCGGGCAAAGCGCTTTTCGTGCTCCAGCACTTCCACTCTCTCGCCATTTTTCACGGTGCCCACGCGGTTGTAGATGGTGGCCACCTGATCGCGCAGCGTGGCCTGCACAGCGGAGACATAGTTCACTTCCAGAACACGGTGGCGGCCACGATTGCAGGCGGAAAAGGCAAACAGGAAGACCGTGGCTAATGCGAAAGGCACTACGCGCGGATACTTCGATGGACGCGATAAGAAGGGGAGTCTCACAATCTTCGCGAGGCTAGACTTTGGCAAGTTCACAGCAGTGAGGTTCACTTCCCACTATAGCGCGTGCCGCACCGCCTTGGCGCACGGAGGGCTGACAGGCATGTACCTCGGCAACACCGCGCTGTCGCTCGTAACCTGACGCCAGAGCGGCGCTTCGGTTACCATAAATACAAGGCGCGGGATCGGGCATCTGTAAGCGGCGCGCAAACTTTCCAAAACGAAAACGAGCCATGAAAATATTAAAAAATCAGCTGGGTTCTGTAGTTCTCCTGGGAGGATTGCTGTTCGCGGTCTCCATTTGCGCGTCGGCGCAGCAGGATGTAAGTCCGGCCCTGCGGCCTCCCAAAGGGGCGCAGGTAGCCATCGTGGTGTTTGAAGATTTGCAATGTCCGGATTGCCGCCGAGCCGCGCCGTTGGTGGAAGAGGCCGCCCGGACCTATAAAATTCCCGTGGTCTTCCACGACTTTCCGCTGCCGTTCCACAATTGGTCCTACGAAGCGGCCGTGCTGGCGCGCTATTTCGACACGCGCTCGAAGGAACTGGGCAATGAATTCCGCGACTACATTTTTGCCAACCAGCTGGAAATCACTCCGCAGAACCTGCGCGGCTACGCCGAAAAATTCGCCACCGCGCACAAAGTCGATCTGCCTTTCGTGGTGGATCCCGATGGCAAGCTCGCGGGCCTGGTGAACGCCGACCGCGAACTGGGTAAATCCATCAACCTGCAGCACACACCCACGCTTTATGTGGTGAGCAACAAACGCTCCGGCAAACCCTTCGTCGAGGTCGTCGATCGCAGCCAGCTTTACGCGCTGATCGATTCGATGATGAAGGATTAGGGAAGCAGTAATTGTGAATTTCGGATTCGGCTACTCTGGCCGGCCGGTATAGTGTTCCTGCGAGTGGACGGCCTCGTGGTCTTCCAGCGATTCCAGGTGAGTGATCACTTCGGCAGGGCGGGATAGCTCCACCGGCAGGCGTTCCTCCAATGCTGTCGCAATGCGATGGGCTTCTCCTACGGGCGTGGCGTGCGGAAACAGCAAGTGAACTTCGATGATCTGCCGGTAGCCAGTGGTGCGAAAGCGCACGCCGTGGTAGTGGACATCGAGTTCAGAGCAAATCGCGTCGAGCTTTTCGCGGATGTGCTTTCCCGTTTCCGGGTCAGAGTAATCGAGCAGGCCAACAGCGGAGCGCCAAGCCAACCGCCCTCCCGACCAGAGAATGTTCGCGGCGACGGCGATCGCGATCAGCGGATCGAACGGCTTCCATCCCGTAAGCATGACCAGTCCAAGGCCGGCTACCACGCCGAAGCTGGTCAGGCTATCGGTGAGGACGTGCTTACCGTCGGCTTCGAGGATGAGCGAGTGGCTACGCTTTCCCACGCGCAGCAAGTACCAGCCCAGCGCCGCGTTCAGTACACCGGCCGCGAGAAGAAGCAGCGCGCCGGAGCCCAGGTGTTCGAGCTTCAGTCCTGCCATCCACTTCTCGATGGTGGCCACCAGAATCCACACGGCGGCGAGAATGATCATCGCGCCTTCAAAGCCTGCCGAGAAAAACGTGATGCGCTCGTATCCGTAGAGAAAGTTGGGCGCGGCTGGTTTCGTGCTGAGCCGCAGGCTGAACGCGGCGAAAGCTACCGCGACCACGTGAACCACGGATTCGGCGAAATCAGAAAGGATGGCCGCCGAGCCGGTCATGAAATACGCAGCCGTCTTGCCCGCGAGCATCATGACGCCAATCATCAGCGACAAACGCATGGCGAAGCGCGCCGCGCGCAGCTCTTCGCGATCACGATGCGCGGCAGGCGGACTGGACACGGCGGCTGGAGTTCCGGACACGTGCACTCCTAGTGTCGATCATACTGCGCAGCCATGCTCCCATGCGCGATTGTGAGTTGACAGTGCGCGGGATCACAGAGGATTGACGAGAAACCCAGAGGAAGGCGTCTGCAGTTGGGTTCAGCGAATGCTGACGAACAGCCGGGCGAAGAGTAGCACGGACAATCCGATGGCGCCGATGCTATTGGCCCGAAGGCCGCGATAGCTCGCCGCCCATGGAAACATCAAAAGCTCGAAGATCGGCATCAGTTTCTCCGGCCAGAATAATCCGGCAATACCGAAAGAAAGACACAACTGGACAAGCAGGCAAAGTCCCAGATCATTCATGACGTCGTTCATCGCTAGGATTTCCACGAAGGAATGTCTTTGTATTTAAGCGCACGACAAGCGCTGCAGGGAAGTGACGAGGGTAATCCGTAGTCGGTCGCGAATAACCGGTAAAAAATCTTTCAGTCCCCGAAGCCAATGCCGATGGCGCGTGCGGTGCGCACGACTTCTCCGTTGGGATTCACCGACTTGAGGTGGCCAACGGTGTGGGCCACATCGACGGCGACAATCGAGTCCCCCTGCAGCGCTACCATCATGCCAAAGCCGCCGGAGGCGATCAGGTCCACGGCAGCCACGCCGAAGCGGGTGGCCAGGATGCGGTCGAAGGGCGATGGAGTGCCTCCGCGCTGAATGTGCCCGAGGACGCTCACGCGCACATCTTTCTTAGTGCCACGCGCGATAGCATTCCCCAATAGATTGCCGATGGAACTGGCGCGGCGGTTCTCTTTTAGTTCTGGCGGAGTCCTTACTCCTTCGGCCACCACCACAATCGTGAAATCCTTGCCGACTTTTTCACGGTCGGCGATGTAGCGGCAGACGTGTTCAACGGTGAACGGAATCTCCGGGATCAGGATGACGTGAGCGCCTCCGGCCAGGCCGGCTTCGAGCGCGATCCAGCCACAGTCGCGGCCCATGACTTCGACCACCATCACTCGATGATGCGAGGCTGCAGTGGTGTGGATCTTATCGATGGCGTCGCAGACGGTGTGCAGCGCGGTGTCGAATCCGAAAGTAACCTGGGTCGCGGACAAATCGTTGTCGATGGTTTTGGGCACGCCTACGATCTTCATTCCCTTCTGCGAAAGTTCGTAGCCGATTTTTTGCGAACCATCGCCGCCGATGGTAATGATGGCATCGATGCCGAGCTTCGCAGCGTTGGCGATCACCTTGCCGGAAATGTCGCGGATCGCTTCTTTGCCGTGCTCGACTTTCTGGTAATGAAAGGGATCACCGCGGTTGGTGGTGCCGAGAATCGTTCCGCCGCGCGGTAGAATGCCGCTGACTTCTTTCAGCGTGAGCTCGAAGGATTTTTCCGGCCAGATCAGGCCATCGAAGCCATCGGGGATGCCGATGACTTTCCATCCATATTTCAGAATGGCAGCTTTGGTGGCGGCGCGAATGACGGCGTTGAGACCCGGCGCGTCTCCGCCTCCTGTAGCAATCCCGATACAGCGTATGTCGGACATAGGAATGAGTCGTTCGTAGGCCCGATGAAAGGAATAAGGCCGTTCCTCACGATGATACCGAGGCCAGGGAGAATGACAACTTACGAGTGGACGTGGACAACGGGGCGGAAGGGTGTAAGGGGAACTACTCAAAATCTCCACTTCTCGAAAGGGACGCGAGAAATGGAGCACCCGCTCGTCATCCCTCTACGGCGTGACAGATATAGTTACCGCGTTGCTGGTGACATTGCCGATTGAGGCGGTGATGGTTACCGTTCCGCCCGCCGTGAGGCCGGACACCTCAAGGACCACACCGGCGGCTACGGTCGCCAGGCCCGTATTGTTCGAGGTCCAAGTCGCGACATCGGTAACGGGAAACGAACCGTTACACGTCAGCGCTTCCGCCGAAAGGTCATCTTCCGTGACATTGGCGGTCAGCGGAGGTGCGCTCGTAGGCGTTACCTGAATTGATTGGATGCATCCCACCGTAACCGTCACCGTCTGCGTCCCTGTTATCGAAGGGTTCTGATTGGAAGCTGCAGTGACTGTCGCCGCTCCGGTGCTGACTGACGTCACTAAACCCGTAGAAGAGATGGTCGCCGCTGTTGTTGGGGTAATGGACCAAGAGACTGAAGGGTTGCTCGTAGTGCTGCCATCGCTGTTAGTGCCAAACACAGTCATTTGCACTGTGTTATCGGTGGTTCCGGTCTCGATTGTCGGCGACGCGGGACCGACAGCGAGCGAGCTAATCGTAGGATTGACGAAGAAGCCCTTGCAGCTGATGGCCAGGGCGAGGGTGATGAGCGCAGCGAAGGTACCGGCAACGCGGAGTTTGTGTTTCGTGGATGCCATGGTTATCTAAGACTCCTTGGACGCGCCTGCACTTCTGTTCGAACTCTCCGGACTTAAAATCTACTTTGGTTCCGCGCGATCTCCGTCACGCGGACGGTGCGCCGAAGAAGCAGTTAGCTTGCTTCCAGAATACTGTCTTCACGCCCCGCTGGCTGTAAAAAATTGTAGCAGAAGAAGATTTCCCGCCTAACGGTAACCTGCACTTCCGTGCATACATAGAACCAGCGCGGCTAATGCCGTGCTTCGGTGAGAACGCCGCGCAAGCGCAAGCTTGCAAGGAAAAAGGGCCAGCGCCGTGGGTGGCACTGGCCCTGCAATCGATTGTCCATCACGAATCAGCCTCGCATTACTTGCGCTCTTCTTTCGGAGGAGCGCTTTCTTTCTTGGGAGAAGCGCTCTCTTTCTTAGGCGGAGCCGCCGGTTTCTGCGGCTTCGGAGCGGGGCGACTCGTCTTTGGCGCACTCTCTTTAGGCGCGGTCTCGCGAGCCTTGGGAGCCGGACTCGGGTTGTTCTCAGCCTTCGATTCGGTCGCTGGCCGAGTGCTCTCGCGCGGGACCGGTTTCGCCATATGGCTCTCGGGCGCGCGAGGCGCATTCTCCCGAGCCGTGTTTCCGTTCTCGGGCCGGTTGGCCGTGTTGCTCTTGTTCGGCGGAACAAATGGATGATTGGCCGCCCTCGCGCCACCTGGAGATGCCGGACGATTCTCAGCTGGACGGTTTTCGGCCGGTCGATTCTCAGCTGGATGATTCCCCGCCGGCGCTGAAGCGCGCGCTTCCTTCGGCGACATGGCAGGAGCGTGATAGGGCGCTCCAGCTGATTTGGCAGCGACTACACCGCGTCCGCTGAATTCGCCGGGCTTCGCCGTAGCAGCAACTGCCGGACGGCCGTGATTCGTCGACGCGAACAGAGCGCGATTCTGGCTGGCGGCATGTTCCTGTTGCGTCTGCGCCGCCACTGGAGGGATGTGCCTCTCGTGGGCAAAGGATTCTTGTTCTGGCGTAGGACGAACGCTCACCCCACCCTGCCCGCCATTAAAGGCCACGTGCGAATCGTTGTTCACAATCACGGTGCGATTCACATAGATGTTGCGAATTACGGTGGTATTCACACGGACGGCGGCGGTGTTGTAGAAGAACGTTCCGCCGCGCCACTCGCCGCCGTAGAATCCGTTGCCGCCGTAGCCAAAGCCATAGTTAATGCCGCAGTAGAAACCAATGTGCGGTCCCCAATAGCCGGCATTCCACGCGTAGACGCCGTCGTTCCAACCCCAGTAGCCGGGCGTCCACAGGAAGCCGGGTTCGGGAGCTTCAACCCAGGTTCCGGGCACCCAGTAGTAGCCGTCATCGTCGCTCCAGGCCCAGTAGCCGGGAGTCCATAAATAGCCGGGGCCGGGGCAAAAAGGCTGCTCGTAAACGGGCAGTGCCGGCGGTCCGATGCGAACCGAAATACCGATTCCGATTCCGATTTGCGCCGCGGCTGGGGACGAAAGGGCCGCTGGAATCATCAGCAGTAGAAGTCCGAAAGCTAACAAGCGAACTGTGCGGGAAAGTTTCATCGTATTTCCTCTGGCCCGGTGGGCTTGCCGAAAGCGGCAGCGCCACGGTGGGCGAATCTGAGTCAAAAAAATCCGGCGCGGAATGGTCCGCCACCAGACGTTTGGCCTTAAGAATATTTCTTTACCTTTAAACACGGCGGGTTGGAATATGTTGCTGGGCGAGAAGTTGTTTGGAATCTGGGGGCCGGATAAGTTTTGGCAGTTCTCAGGAAAGAAGATCGACAAAATACAGGGATTATCCGGTGATTTCAGGGAGATCGTGCATGTGGCAGAGCGGAGTTTTTGGATTTACTAAGAACCGAGAACTGCCTGGTTAGTTCGCCCGCTTGGATCGCGCAATGCGCTCGTCAATCAGTTTACGACCGGCGAATCCTTCGTCGGTGCCGTGCCAGTGGGTGATGGATTTTTCGCCCATCTTCCAGCAGAGCAGAACGGTCTGGCCTTCGACCTCACAGGGAAAATCGAGCAGGCCGATGTCGAGGTCTTTCACCTGCACACCGATCGAATCAATTTCCGCGATGGCGTCTTTGGCGCGCTGTTCAGCTTTGGCGCGCTCGGCCTTGCGACGCGCGACGGCCACGACGTCGACGTGCGTGCCTCCGTTGAGGAAGATGCGGTGGCTGAGTTCCTGCATCTCGCCTTCTACTTCTTCCATGAGTTTCTTGCCGGCGATCGCTGTGCGCAAAAGAGACTCCAGCACCGGTAGCAGGGAAAGGGCTTCGTCAAGAGTGAAAGTGCGGTCAGACATGGCGGTAGGCTCATTCTACAGCATGGGATGGGCCCGCAGTTAGCGCGTTCTTCCATGCGATGGATCCGGCGAGGTTGCGGTGTTCACGTCCACATGTAATTGCTGCGCGGCAGAAGTTCCCGGCGAATAACAGTTGCCATCACGACCGTAGTTGGAGCACTGCCCAGCCACATCTTTGCGCTGCGGTGATTGGGCAAACTGCCAGACCTCGGCAAAGCGGACACCGCTTTCGGCGGGGCTTGGCGGGAGCACGGGAAAAGTGCAGCCGGGCGCGGGAGGGCAGGCGTCGTTGATCGCCCAGTAAACAATCTGACGTCCGGCGGCGTTTTCGCGGATATCTTCGGCGGTTACGATGTTGCCATCGTCTTTTGCGGGGATGCCGGAGCAGTAGATGCCGGCGTGAAAGCCGGCGGCGGTGACGGCGTCGACCCAGGCGTAGACGTAGGCTTTCTGCTCGGGCAACATGCGTCCACCTTGCTCCTGATCGAGAAAAATCACGGTGTGCGCGGGAAAACCTTCGCGGTGCGCGGAGGCGACAGCGGCTTGCGCATCGGAGTTGCCGAGCTTCTTTGCGTTGGCGACGGATTTCAGTTCGGCATTCAGTCGGCCATTAAAGAGCACGAGGAATCCGAAGCCGGCGGATTCGACGGCGGCGCGGTGGCCGGTCCATGAATTGTTTTTTTCGCCGGGAGGATGGTTGAGCCAGTAGCCGGTGTAGAAGAACGTCTGATGCAGGGCTTTCAGGTTGGCGTCGCCGGGATAGGTGTTGCGGTCGAAGCCGAGGTAGGATGGAGTCTGCGCCGATAGTATTGCGCAAAAGAAAATCAATGCAGCCACGAGCCACCGCGGGATCATGGATTTGATCTTAAATGGAACGGACCGCAGTGGCTAAGCCGCTTCCCCATAACGCGGCTTATTGGCACGACTGAAGTCGTGCCCTTCCCGGTTCCGGCCTTGGTGAACTCTGCGATCTCGGCGGTGAAATTCCCATCCCGAGGGCTCAGCTACCCCCCGATATGCACCATGGTTCGCGATGCGGGCACGAAATCGGGCTCGCCGATGTGGTGGCGCTCTTCTTTTTTCTGCACCACGCCACGGATGAAATCGGCTAACTCTTCGTCGCTGGCGCCGCGGCGCATTTGCGCGTGGAGATCGTGATCCCACGCCGAGAACAGGCAGGTACGGATTTTCCCGTCGCTGGTGATGCGGATGCGGCTGCAGTGTCCGCAGAAGGGGTGCGATACAGGGGCGATGATGCCGATTTCGCCGACGCCGTCGTCGAAGCGGTAGCGGCGGGCGGTTTCTGAACGACTGCGCGGAATTTCGACCAGCGGCCGATATTCCCTCATGCGAGCCAGAATTTCGTCGAGCGTGACCACCGTGTCCGCCGACCAGGTACGGCCTTCTTCCAGCGGCATGAATTCGATGAAGCGAACGGTCACGCCTTCCTCGCGCGCGAACATGCCGAAGGGAATGATCTGGTCTTCATTGAAGCCGCGCATCAGCACGCAGTTCACTTTCAGCGGCCAGAGTCCGGCGCGGCGCGCGGCGCGGATGCCGGCGAGGACGTGGTCATATCCGTTGGGCACTCGCGTGATGCGGGCGAAGCGATCGGGATCGACGGCATCCATCGAGACAGTCACACGAGTCAGGCCGGCATCTTTCAGCGGCTGGGCGAGATCGGAGAGCAAATGGCCGTTGGTGGTGAGCGCGATGTCCAGCGGATCTCCGCCGTTCCTGCTGTTGGGAGAGCGGAGTTCGGATAGCTCTCGAACAAAGCCGACTACGCCGTTGCGCAGGAGTGGTTCGCCGCCGGTAAGACGAATCTTTGTTACTCCCATTCCGACTAGCACCCGCGCCATGCGCAGGTAATCCGCGAACGGCAAATCGCCGTAGAGCGCTCCTTCATTCCCCGTGCGGCAGTAAACACACTTGTAGTTGCAGCGGTCGGTGATGGAGATCCGCAGGTCAGTGATGGGACGGCCGAATTTGTCGGTGAGAAACAAGTTCAAGCTCTTAGGCTTCTAGCTTCTAGCTCTTAGCTCAACTGCGCTCGCGCTCCGGCTCCGGTGGAGCTGCGAAACGGCTAAGAGTCGGTGAGGAAAGAAAAACGGGCAGGCGGGAACATCCCGGCGGCTGCTTCCTTTCCAATGCGATCCTCGCGGATCGCGGGAGGCGCTGGCGTTTCCACCAGCACCCTAGGGAGAGTTTCGCGCGGATACTACCTTCCGCCAACTCTTTCCCTCGCCGCCACAGCCCGGGTATGCCCGAAGGCTGGACGGTCGGAAACTCGTCTCATTATAGAGCTTGAGCAGAAGGAAAAGGTTTCAAGGTTTTACCGACCCGAGCGATCTTTCGATTGCAGACTCCGCCAGGGGCGCCATGATTTTGAATCCCGCCGCATTGGGATGCAGCCCATCGTCGGCCAGATCGCGCTTCAGCAGGCCCTTGTCGTCGACCATGGCGCTGAAGTAGTCGAGATAAAGGCAGCCCGAAGATGCGCAATAGCTCTTCAGCCAGCGATTGAGTTCCAGAATCTTCTCCGGCGAGCGCTGCGCAAACAAATCGTGCGAACGCGGCGTGTAGTTGTGGACGGGCAGGACCGACGAGTAGATCACTATGATGTCGTGCGCGCGGGCAAGTTCGGCCATGGAGGCATAGTTCGCTTCAATATCCTCGAGCCGCATGGGCCCGGTATTACCCGCAATGTCGTTTGTGCCTGCGAGGATGACAACGACTTTTGGATGGAGATCGATGACATCCTGGCGGAAGCGATCCAGCATCTGCGGCGTAGTCTGGCCGCCGATGCCGCGGTTCAGGTAGGGCTTGCTGGGGAAATACGCGTCGAGATGCCAGATGTCGGTGATGGAATCTCCGAAGAAGACGACGCGATTCTCTCCGGGGGCGGGCGGTTTGAGGGCCGCGTTGGCGTCGCGATAGCGGGAGAGTTGGCCGAAATCATCGGTGAAGACGGCGATGCGAGAGGCGCGGTATTGATCGAGGCCGGCAAAGCCGGTGGAGGGGATGGCTGGCGCAGCAGGTTCCTGCGCGAGCGCAGAGATGCTTAGGAGGACGACCGAGAAGAACCGCGCAGCTGATAGTCGCGACATCATGCTTACCGTCCTGAATCGATTTTAGACTTCACATCCCGTCGTAGTTCGGTCCACCGCCGCCTTCCGGGGGTACCCAGGTGATGATTTGATAGGGGTCGGCGATGTCGCAGGTTTTGCAGTGAACGCAATTCGAGGGGTTCAGGCTGAAGCGTTTGCCATTCGGCTGCGTCGCGTCGTCGACCATTTCGTAGACGTTGGCGGGACAGAAATTCTGGCAGGGGCTGCCGAATTCTTTCACGCAGCGCTTGTTGCAGATGTTGGTGTCGTGAATGACCAGATGCGCGGGCTGATCTTCTTCGTGTTTCGTGCCGGAGTGGTAGAGGTCGGTGAGCTTGTCGAAAGTGAGTTTGCCGTCACCTTTGGCGGGGCCGAGCAGATGGGCTTCGGCGCCGCCATCGGCGGGCAATTCCGCTAGCCTGCGCATGTGCTCGTGTCCGGCTTTCGCGGGATAACGATTGCGCAGGCCGCGCCCGCCAGTGATCATCTGCAATCCGGTGTGGAAAATGCCGGCGTACATGCCTTGCTCGAATCCCTGGTGCATGTTGCGAACCTTCCAGAGCTCGTCTTTGATCCAGCTGGATTCGACTTTCTTCTGGTATTCACCCAGCGCGGCGGCTGACGTGTCATCTTTCTTCAGCGCCTCGAAAGCAGTTTCGGCAGCGAGCATACCGCTCTTGATGGCGAGATGAATGCCTTTGAGGCGGGCGGAGTTTAGGAATCCGGCGGAGTCGCCAAGGATCATCCATCCGTTGCCTGCGACCGGCGGAATCGCCCACCAGCCGCCGTAGGGCATGGACTTCGCACCGTAGCGAATCATCTTGCCACCCTCAAGCAGCTTCGCGACCATGGGATGCTGTTTGAAATCCTGCAACACGTGCTGCGGATCGAGGCGCGGGTCAGGATAGTCGAGTCCGGTGACGAAGCCGAGCGAGACGATGTTATCTTTGCCGCCGTATATCCAGGCCCCCCCGTATTCTCTCGGGGTGAGCGGCCAGCCCAGGGTGTAGATGACTTCGCCCGGCGCGATGCGGCCTGACGGAACTTCCCAAAGTTCCTTCACACCGGCGCCGTAGGTTTGCGGGTTGGTGTCGCGCGCAAGATCGAACTTCGAGATGAGTTGCTTGGTCAGCGATCCGCGCGGACCTTCGGCGAGGATTGTGATCTTCGCGTTGAGATCGTAGCCCGGCTCAAAGTTGGATTTCTGATGGCCCTCTTTGTCCACTCCCTTGTCGTCGGTCTGAACGCCGGTGACGCGGGCTTCTTTCTGATCTTCGCCAAAGATTAATTGCGATCCCGCGAATCCGGTAAAAATGGTAATGCCGGTCTCTTCCACTTTGCCGCCGAGCCACTTCACGAAGCGATTTAGCGAGATCACATAGTTGCCGTGATCGCGAAGCGGCGGCGGCGTGATGGGCAGCTTGAATTTGCTCTTTTCGGTGAGAAAGTAAACGGCTTCTTTGGTGACTTCGGCATCAAGCGGCGCTTCTTTCTCGAATCCCGGCAGCAGTTCGCGCATGGATCGCGGATCGAGCAGAGCTCCGGAGAGGCAGTGCTGGCCGATCTCGCGGGCTTTTTCGAGGACGTAAATGTTCTCTTTGCTGAGTTGCGAATCGGGATGTGTTGCGTTGTGCTGATCGATCAATTGCGACAGGCGAAGGGCGCAAGCCATGCCAGCGGGTCCGCCGCCGACGATGACAACGTCAGCCGGGATCTGTGGACGCTCCACACCTTCGATTGGTTTGCGGAAAATCAGCATACAAAACCTTGCCACGGATTTTCGCGGATTCCCACGGACAAACCATTATTGATCCGTGGATATCCGAGAGAATCCGTAGCGATTCAACCTCCCGCTTTCGCCTTCTTCACTTCTTCGATCAGCGGCGGGACGATGTCGAAAAGATTTCCCACGATCGCATAGTCGGCGATCTCGAAAATCGGCGCTTCCGAATCCTTGTTGACCGCGACGATCGTGCGCGAGCCTTTCATGCCGACGATGTGCTGAATGGCACCGCTGATGCCGAGGGCAAGATAAAGTTTGGGCGCAACGGTCTGGCCAGAGGACCCGATCTGGCGATCCATAGGCAGCCAGCCGGAGTCGCAAATGGGACGCGAGGCAGCGAGATCTCCACCGAGAGCGTCGGCGAGTTGTTTGGCGATCTCAATATTTTTCTGTTCTTTGATGCCGCGTCCGACGGAGACAATGATTTCAGCCTGTGTTAGATCGACAGCTTGCTTGGCTTCTTTGAATACTTCAAGCGGCTTGTTGCGAACTGCACTGTCCGCGATTTCAACATTCACGGTTTCAACCGGAGCTGCATCCGCACCGGCTTCAGCCTTATCTCCGCGGAAAGCGCCGTTCTGGAAAGTTGCGAACCAGGGAGCATCGCTGTTAAAGCTGACATCGGCGGCGAACTTGCCTTGGAACATCTGGCGGGTGAAAACCAGCTTACCGTTTTCGTGCTTAAAGCCGATGCAGTCGCTGATGACGGCGCGTCCCATGGCCGTGGCCAGCTTGGGGACAAAATCGCGCACTTGATAGGTGTGCGGCATCAGCACGAGCTTGGGCTGTTTGGCGGTCAATAATTGTTTGAGGGCCGCGGCGAACGCGTCGGGCGTATACGGCTCGATCTTCGGCGATTCGACGGCGTATACCTTCGCCAATTTCTTTGTAGCCACTTCCGCGGCGATCGACGAAGCGCCTACAATCGCGGCCTCTAGAGTCCAGCCTGTGGCGGCGGCGATGGCTTGACCGGCGGTGATGGTCTCCCAGGAGACGCGGTTGAGTTTGCCTTCGCGTTGTTCGACGACTACGAGAATGGTGTCGGGCATAAAGTCAGCTTCTAGCTGCTAGCTCCTAGCTAAACGTTGCCGAGTTCCGCTCGGCGGACAGCCCCTTCGACTTCGCTCAGGGCAGGCTTTGGGCGGCTGTGCCAACATAAGCATTTACAACACGCGCAGTTCGTTGCGCAGTTTGTCGACTAGTTTCTTCGCGATCTCCGATGGCGAGCCTTCGATGTGTTCCGTCTTCTTGGTTTTCTGCGGAACGTACAGGCGCTCGATTTTCTGGAGATTCTCGCCGATGGCGGACTGCACTTCTGCAAGCGTCACCTTGCGTAGCGGCTTATTCTTTGCCTGCTTGATGCCGATCAGCGTGGCATAGCGTAGCTTATTGATTCCGGATTGAATGGTGAGCACGGCGGGCAACGGCATGTCGACGAACTGGAAGAATCCCGCCTCTAGCTCACGCTTCACCCGGATGCCGGCATCGGTTTTCTCGATCTGCATGATGATGGTAGCGTGCGGCCAGCCCAGCAGCTCAGCGAGGATCACTCCGGTCTGCGCGTAGCCATAGTCATCGGATTGCAAGCCGGTGAAGATAAGATCGAATTTTTCGTCTTTGATGGCTGCGGCGAAAGCCTTCGCCGTATTGAAGGCGTCGAGTCCTACAAAGGCGTTGTCTTCCAGATGGATGGCACGGTCGGCGCCCTTGGCCAAAGCCTCGCGCAGCACCTGCTGGGCGCGAGCCGGGCCCAAGGTGATCACCACTACTTCTCCAGTGTGCTTTTCCTTCTGGCGCAGGGCTTCTTCTAAAGCGTAGGCGTCCGGCTCGTTGACTTCATAGGAGACGTCTTCGCGGATCCACGCGGCAGTTTCGTTGAGCTTGAGTGGCGCATCTTTCTGTGGCACCTGCTTCATGCAAACCAGGATTTTCAAACCTGACTCCTTGATCCCTGCGGCTTTGGCAGTCGCAGGGAAAACTTGTCAGTATAAACGAGCAATTCGCAATTAGCACTGGGCATTTGGACAAGGGGATTTTCGGGATGCGAAGAAATAAGAAAAAACAGGAGCGGTGCTTTCCCCTGGGCGCTAAAGGACTGAATAACGACCGCTGGATGCTGATTGCGAGCGGCCAAATGCTGCCCGCTCCACTGGCGGTTCCAACCTCATTCCGTAAAGACGACCGACTGTACGCCGGAGATTTCGAAGCGCTTCCGGCAGCGTAGGTTCTTGCAGGCCATTAGATCGTCTTTGCGCAGCATGTAGGAGCGAGCTTTGGCAAAGCGGGCGCGGTCGCGTTCGTCGGCGCGGCCGGCAAGCTGGCGTTTCTTGGTCCGAACTACCCAGGTCACTTCATACTCGGCGGGCTGATGGCAGTGGGGACAATTTAAGGTAGCTGGCTTCTTCTCGGTGCGCTCATCAAAAAAATCGCGTTCTTCCATGGTCGATTGTCAGTCGCTAGACTTGGTCGTCGACCGGCCAACGTCGATTCTGCAGACGCTTGGCCAGGCGATCCAATCGCGAAGAATCATTATTGCAGTTTTGCGGTAGACAAAGCTATGGCAACATGAATGTTATGGCGCGCAAGAGAAAGGTTAAACGGTTCGGAGCGGTGCAGGCCGTGAAGGAGTTGGCGCGGGAGCGAGTGGGCTCACCTCCGGCGGCCAAGGTGGTCCCTCATAAGAAACAGACCTCCGCTAAGCACAAAGCCACACTGGGAAAGCTGCTCGGCGAGGCGGAATGATTACCGCGCCCTTAGTTGAACGTTGCCGTCACGGTGCGGTTGGTTTGTAAGAATACCGTGCAGGTCGATCCGGAACTCGTGTCGCAATTTGCCCACGTGACGGAACTCGACGGACTGGTTGGCGTGCCGGTAAGTGTAACGGTAGTACCGGTCGTAAACTGCGCCGCACACGTTGTTCCACAGTTAATACCCGCAGGCGCGCTGGCAACTGTCCCGGTCCCTCCACCGATGGTCACGGCCAGATTGCTCAAAGCCCCGCCTTGGGGGCAACCGTTACTAAGGGGCCCGTCCACGGTGATAAGAGAAGAGTTGCTGGTGACCTGATTGGGACTGTCATAGAAAGTCGCGTAAACATTTGCTGTGCCGCAGTTGGTGTTTGGACTGACCGCTCCGGTATTGCTGACCTGCGCTACTTGCGGAGTATCCGACACCCAGGTCACTATGCTGGTGACATCTTTGGTTTCCGGCGGGTGTTCATAGGTACCGCTAGCGGTAAAGTTCACGACCAGGGCGGGATCAACGGCTCCAAAGGTTGCTCCCTGGGAGGGCGCGATCGAAATCGATATCAAGTGCGAATTGTAGCCGCAGCTGGACAGATAGAAAAAGAATGTCGCCGCGGCGATAAGGGTAAGAATGCTGAACCACTTCCGGTTCATCAACGACTCCTGGGATTGAGCGACCCGGCTGAATGCTCGCGCATTTTGGGGGATGGGCCAATTTAGTCAAAAATCGGGCAAAAAGCAATCGTTAAGCGCGAAGTTGAGCACCGACGGTCACCCCTTCACGGCCTCGGCGACCACCTGAACAAACTTCCGGATATCCTCCTCGGTGGTATCGAACGAGCACATCCAGCGCACGATCGATTCCTCCTCGATCCACATATAGAAGAAGTAATGTTGCTTGATTTTTTCGATGGAGTGGCGCGGGATCTGGACGAATACGCCGTTCGCTTCTACCTTCCACACAACCCTAATCCCGGGGATGCGGCTGACTTCTTTTTCGAGGAGCCGAGCCATGTGGTTGGCGTGCTCGGCGCTGCGTCGCCAAAGATCATTGGTCAGGAGAGCTTCAAATTGAGCGGCAATGAAGCGCATCTTCGATGCCAGCTGCATACTCTGCTTGCGGAGGTAGAGAAAGTCCTGGCTGAGCTCCGGCTGGAAAAACACGACGGCTTCGCCGCCCAGGATTCCGTTCTTGGTGCCGCCGAACGACAGCACGTCGACGCCTAAATCACGCGTGGCCTCGCGAAGATTCTGGCCAAGGGATGCGGCGGCGTTGGCGATGCGGGCGCCGTCCATGTGCAGAAACATGCCGTGCTCGTGGGCGAATTGGGCAAGCGCCTGAATTTCTTCGGGACGGTAGACCGTTCCCATCTCGGTCGATTGGGTTATTGAAATCACACGCGGCTGCGAGTGATGTTCATCGCCAATGCCGTGATAGGCATGGCGGACGGAATCGAGCGTAATTTTGCCGTCCTGCTGCGGCAGTGGAATCAGTTTGCAGCCGATGTGCTTCTCCGGCGCGCCGCATTCGTCGGTGTAGATGTGAGCGTAGTCGCTGCAGAGAACCGACTGGAAGGAGCGGGTCAGCGCCTGTAGGCCGAGGACGTTCGCTCCCGTGCCATTGAAGGTAAAGAAAACTGCAATGTCCGGTCCGACGTGCTCTTCAAACTTCTTGATCGCGGAACGGGTGTAGGGATCGTCCCCGTAGGCGACGACATGGCCGCGATTGGCGCGGCCAATGGCCTCGATGATTTCAGGATGCACACCAGCGTTATTGTCACTTGCGAAGCTGCGGGTCGGCTGGAAAGAAGTCTGCTCCATAGCGCAACAGGTTAGCAGAGTGAGATGAAAGGTGGGCGCTAGACCCGCTCCGAGAAGCGCTCCCCAGCGAAATACCGTTTGTCGAAATATCTCGAAAACGCTTGACACGACAACTGCAATATTGTATTTAACCTATAGGTTAAATACAAAAGATGGCTTTGGATAGCCTCAGCACGACCTTCGCGGCTCTCGCCGATCCCACGCGGCGGGCCATCCTGGCGCGACTGGTTTCCGGCGGGGCTTCGGTAACGGAGCTGGCCGAACCCTTCGAGATGAGCCTGCCGGCTATCTCGAAACACCTGAAGGTGCTGGGGCGCGCGGGACTGATCGCGCGCGGGCGCGAGGCGCAATGGAGGCCGTGCCGGATCGAGGCAGGTCCGCTCAAGGATGTCGCGGACTGGGCGGAGCATTATCGCCATTTCTGGGAAGAGAGCTTCGATCGTTTGGACGATTACCTTCGCGAGTTGAAAGGCAGCGCATTGAAAACCCGAGATTTGAAAAACAGGGAGAAGAAACATGGCGCAAAGCAACGCAAGCAGTAGAACCGCAGCCAACGGCTTGGGGGTGGAAGTGGAGTTCACGCGCGTCTTCGATGCGCCGCGCCGGCTCGTCTTCCAGGTGTGGACTGATCCCAAGCACGTGGCGCAGTGGTGGGGGCCGCATGGATTTACGAATCCGCGGTGTGAGTGGGATGCGCGGACCGGCGGCGCCATCCACGTCGATATGCGGGGGCCCGACGGCAGGATCTATCCGATGACGGGGAGATTTCAGGAAATCGTCGAGCCGGAGCGGCTGGTGTTCACCAGTTCGGCGTTGGACGAAGCGGGCAATTCCCTTTTCGAAGTGGAAACCACGGTGACCTTCTCCGAAAAAGGTGGGAAGACGACCCTCACGATGCACGCGCGCGTTGTCAAATCAAGCGTCGGAGCGATGCAGTATATCCAGGGCATGGACGCAGGCTGGACGCAGAGCCTGGAACGTCTTGAGGCCTATGTGGCGAAGGCCGCCAAGCAAGGGAAATTATGACAAACGCAAGAGCTGTTACAGCCGAAAACCTGGCCGAGCGCGAGATTGTGATTACGCGGGTCTTCGATGCGCCGCGCGAACTCATATGGAATGCCTGGACCGATCCCCAGCAGGTTGTGCGATGGTGGGGACCGCGCGGCTTCACAACCACGATCCATGAAATGGACGTGCGACCGGGCGGCCGCTGGGTACAGACCATGCACGGACCTGATGGAACTGACTACCCAGGCGAGAGCGTATTCATTGAGGTTGTGAAACCGGAGCGCATTGTCTACTCCATGTTGGGAGGCAAGAAAGACGAACCTGCCCACCAATTTGAGGCGACGTGGACTTTCGAGGCACAAGGAGACAAGACCAGGCTCACCTTACGAATGTTCTTCCCCTCGGTCGAGGTACGCGAAGATGTCGTCCGGAAGTATGGAGCCATCGAAGGAGGGAACCAGACGCTGGACCGGCTGGCAGAGCATTTGGCGGGAGACAGGACGCAATTGGCAACTTAAGCGTCCTTCATTCAATATATTCCGCCCGCAATTGGCGTATTCTTAGTGGTTGGCGCAAATCTGCTTTTCCCTATTTCTTCACCGGCGGGGGCGTGATTATTTTGCGCGGCGTATAACGCCGGAGCTGGATCGTCGTCTAACCCTAGAGCGCCGAACGGTAAATTCATGTCTTTGAGATTTCATAGTTATGTGACGCAAGCTTTTCTCCTCTCGGCATTGGCGGCGAGCGCGGCCACTTCGGCGTGTTCGAGCAGCGCGACGCAGAGTGCCGAGGCGCAAGGCCCGCCCGCTATGCCAGTAAAAGTGGAGGTGGCGCAGGCAACTCCCGTGGACGACGCGACGGAATACGTGGCCACGCTGAAGTCGCGCGATTCGGCCGTGATCATGCCGCAGGTGGAGGGGCAGATTACAAACATCTTCGTCCACTCAGGAGAGCCGGTCGCCGCTGGCGCTCCGCTGATGGAGATCGATCCGCTCAAGCAGCAGGCCACGGTCAAGAGCCAGGAAAGCTCTCGCGCCGCGCAGCAGGCGAATTTGGATTGGACCAAGCAGCAATACGCACGCGCCCAGGGACTGTATGCGGCGGGCGTAGTGAGCAAGCAGGATCTTGACCAGGCGAAATCCGCCATGGACGCGGCCCAGGCGCAGATGGACTCGCTGGATGCGCAGGTGCGGGAACAGCAAGTGCAACTCCACTATTACAAAGTGGTGGCCCCCTGGAGCGGAATTGTGGGAGATATTCCGGTGCGTGTAGGCGATCGGGTGACGAGCGCTACGCAACTGACGACGGTAGACAAGCCCGGCAGCCTGGAGATCTATGTCTACGTGCCGATCGAGCATTCTTCCCAACTCAAAATGAACCTGCCCGTGCAAGTGCTCGATAGCAATGGCAAGGTGCTGGCCGATAGCCGCGTGAGCTTCATTTCGCCGCAGGTGGACAACACAACCCAGACGGTGCTGGTGAAGGCGCGCATCGCCAATAGCAATGATGCACTGCGGCAATCGCAATTCATACGGGCTCGCGTCGTGTGGGGCACACACCAGAGCCCGGAGGTTCCCATCCTTGCCGTGTCGCGACTGGCGGGGCAGTATTTCGCCTTTGTTGCTGAACCGCAGAATGGCGGGTCGTACGTAGCACGGCAGAAGCCCCTCAAGATCGGGCAGACGGTGGGAAACGACTACGAAGTTCAGGATGGCATCAAGCCAGGCGACAAGGTAATCGTGTCTGGGACTCAGTTCCTGCTGGATGGAGCTCCGGTGATTCCGCAAAGCTGAGAAAAGCAATTGGCAATTAGCGGTTAGCCATAAGCGCCGCAAGGGCGGGCTTGCAAGATTACCGGCTAACTGCAAACGGCCAATTGCCAGTGCTCGTTGCTCGCATTTCCGCAGTCCTAATCGTCTATGTTCGTTAACTTTTTTGTTCGACGTCCGGTGTTCGCCACGGTGTGCGCGCTGCTAATTATTCTGGCGGGCACTGCCGTAATTCCCACACTGCCAATTTCACAGTTCCCCGACCTGGCGCCGCCGCAGGTCAGCGTATCCAGCGCCTATATCGGAGCCAGCGCCCAAGCCGTCGAAAGCGCAGTTACGATTCCGCTGGAGCAACAGATCAACGGCGCCGAGGGGATGAAGTATGTCACCTCGACCAGCGGCAACGATGGCACGAGCAACATCACGGCGACCTTCGATTTGAACCGCGATCCGGACCTGGCGACGGTTGACATACAGAACCGCGTCAACACGGCTCAGGGACGATTGCCGGCGGCCGTGAAAGCGATTGGCATCACAACGGCCAAGAGTTCGCAGAACTTCGTCTTTGGCGCTGCGGTCACATCCGATAACAACAAATATTCCACGCTGTTCATGAGCAACTACCTTGACATCTACGTTAGGGACTCGCTCAAGCGCATTCCCGGTGTGGCGGACGTGCTGATATTCGGTGAACGCAAGTACTCCATGCGACTATGGCTGGATCCGTTGCGCATGGCGGGACGCGGACTGACTGCGCCAGATGTGGTCAACGCGCTGTCGGAGCAAAACGTCGAAGTCGCAGCCGGACAGGTGGGCCAGCAGCCCGCCGAAGAAGGCCAGCAGTATCAGATCAGTGTGCGGGCGGTTGGACGTCTCAGTGAAGCGAGCCAATTCGACAACATCATTCTCAAGACCAATGCTGACGGAACTCTGGTGCGGCTGAAAGATGTGGGCCGCGCCGAGTTGGGCGCCGAGGATTACAGCAGCGATCTACAGTTTAACGGGCAAGATGCGGTTGGCCTTGGCGTGACGCAGCTTTCCACGGCGAACGCGCTCGATGTCGACCGGCGGGCCATCGCCGAACTGAACCGCCTGGCGAAAAATTTCCCTCCGGGAATGCACTACAAACTGGCATTCGATACTACCGACGCGGTAGGCGAATCCATTCGCGACGTAGTGTTCACGGTAGGCTCCGCGATCCTGCTGGTCATCCTGGTGATCTTTATCTTCCTCGGTGACTGGAGGACGACGATGATTCACTTCATCGCCACACCGGTTTCACTCATCGGAACATTCGTCTTTGTCAAGTTGCTCGGCTTCTCCATCAACACGCTGACGTTGTTCGGCATCACACTCGCCACCGGCCTGGTTGTCGACGACGCGATCGTCGTGATTGAAAACATTGAGCGCCACATCGCTGCTGGCGAACACGACTCGCACAAGGCGGCATCGGCAGCCACCGGCGAGATTACCAGCGCTGTCATCGCCACCTCCCTGGTGCTAATTGCCGTCTTTGTGCCGGTTGCGTTCTTTCCTGGGACGACCGGCATTCTGTTTCGCCAGTTTGCGCTGACCATCGCATTTTCCATCGCCATTTCCGCCTTCAACGCGCTCACCCTGGCTCCGGCGCTGGCAGCAATTTTCCTGAGCGGCGGCCACCGGAAAAAGTGGTGGTGGCTGCAAAAGTTCGACGATGGCATCGTGGTCCTCACCCGCGGCTATCGTGCCCTGCTGCATCACCTGCTGGAATACAAGGTAGCGATGGCAGTGCTGTTTTTTGCCGGCCTGGGACTGACGTATTTCGTATTCACGCGCGTGCCGACCGGGTTTGTGCCGGACGAAGACCAGGGATATTTCATCATCGTTATTCAGGCGCCGTCGGGAGCTTCGCTGGAATATACGAAAGCAATTGGGAAACAGGTTTCGGATCTGCTGCGTGATGTCTCGGAGGCGGAGGGGACGTTTTCGGTGGCGGGCTTCAGTTTTGCCGGCAGTGCCCCGAATCAAGGACTGATCTTCGTTCCTCTGAAACCATATTCCCAACGCAAGGGCCAGGACCACACGGCGACCGCGATTCTGAACCGGGTTCGTCCGCGGATGTTTTCCGTGTCTGGCGCGATTGTGTTTGCCACGCTTCCCCCTGCCATCAACGGCCTCGGCCAGTTTGGCGGATTTCAATTCGTGGTCCAGGACCAAGCCTCGCATACGCTGGAGGAGCTCTCGAACACGACGCACGACCTTATTCGGCGGGCGGGCGGGCGCAAAGATCTGGTAGGACTGTACACACCGTTCACGGCAAACGATCCGCAATATTTGGTGACGATTGACCGCGAGAAGGCCAAGAGCCTGCATGTGCCGCTCTCGCAGATCACCGACACTCTGGGTGTTTACATGGGTTCGTCCTATGTCAACGATTTCGATTTCAATAATCGTTCGTATCGCGTTTATGTCCAGGCTGACAAGCAGTTCCGCTCTACAGCGCAGGATATGAAGCAATTCTACGTACGCTCTGATAGCGGCGCCATGATTCCGCTGGACAACTTGATCAATGTGACGCAAACCTCAACTCCACAGGTGATCAGCCATTACAACTTGTTCCGGTCGGCGGAAATTGATGGTTCGGCCGCGCCTGGTTTCAGCTCCGGGCAGGCGATCGCGGCCATGGACGAACTCGCCAAGAAGATGCCGCAGGGCTTCTCTTACAGCTGGACAGGGCTTTCGCTCGAAGAGTTGCAGGCGGGCGGCACGTCGCTGATTCTATTTGGCCTGGGCACGCTGGTCGTGTATCTCACGCTCTCGGCGCAGTATGAAAGCTTTGTTTTGCCGTTTATCGTGCTCTTGGCCGTGCCAATGGCCTTGCTGGGTGCGCTCGGCGCTCAATGGATTCGCGGCCTGCAGAACGACGTCTTCTGCCAAGTCGGACTGGTGATGCTGGTTGGACTTTCGAGCAAGAATGCGATTTTGATCGTGGAATTTTCCGAACAGTTGCGCCAGCGCGGGCTACCGCTCGTGGAAGCTGCCGTTCAAGCGGCGACCATTCGCCTGAGGCCGATCCTGATGACTTCGCTGGCGTTCATCCTGGGCGTCGTGCCTTTGGTGCTCGCCACCGGAGCCGGCGAGAATGGCCGCCACTCGGTGGGCACAACGGTTTTCGGTGGCATGATCATGTCGACCGTGCTGAATCTTTTCTTCATCCCGGTGCTGTACTTGATTATCGAAGGCTGGCGGGAGCGCGGACATAAAACTGCTGCAGCGGAATAGGCAGGGGTTAGGCGACGGAACGCTTCGGAATTGAAGTGACAGCGCCCTTGTCGAGGGTCTTGGTTTTCTTAACTTTCTCTCCCTGAGTTCTCGTCACCTCCCGTTCGGCTGCTATTTTTTCGGCTTTCTTGCGAGCCTTGCGCCGCATCTTGGCCATCCACTCGCGCGAATACATGGTTCCGCGGCATTTAGGTGAACCGCAGCAGCAAGGCGCGGGATCTTCGTCGTCGTACAAGTTGTAATCCCAAAGCAGTTCTTCACCCGGCGCGATGTCGCGTAGAGCAAAGATCCAGACACGATTCTTGATCTCATCGATTTCGCAATTGGGGTTGCAGGAATGATTCAGGTAGGCGCCCATGCCTTCGCCGTCGATCACGGTCTTGCCGTCTTCCAGCCCATAGAGGTAAGTGCGGGGCGCGCCATCGTACAGACGATTGGCCTCCTCGGCGGTAAGGCGTGGCCCGGAATATTCGACGACGCGAGCGCCTTTGCGGATGGGCGCTGTGGTAAAGACACCCGCTGCATGGATACGTGAGGGACGGACCACTAATGCCATACATTAATTTCGCATGACTGGCAGCCTTGTAGGAAGGCGAAAAAAATGCCGGAGAAAACGCAGCCGAATCCACCGCCAGCAAAAAGATATGACTCCGAGTCTTGTTAACTCCCCGAAAAGCCTTGCGGGATGAGGGTTTCTGGTGAATCGCCTTGAGTAAACTCTGGCTTGGTTGATGGATGCGTGGTAGACTTCCGCGGTTTCTGGCAAATCGCGGAGGATGGAACCTTGGGGGAAGACACAATGCGTATGACTCGAAAAATGATTGGAATCCTGGCAACTCTGGTAGTCGGCGGAACGCTTTTCACCGCGACTGCGCAAACATCGAAAGAAAAAAACAGCGCGAGCGCCACGCCGCCGCAGGCCTACTGCACGAGCACCGGCGGCACGCTGGAAACGCGTCTTCCCGTCTACGGCACAAATGGGCCGATTCAGGACTGGCTCCGTTTGGCGGGCAGTCAGGACTTCTGCCAGTACACATCATCCTCCGACGGCTCGCGCATTCACGTTTCACTGGATACGCTCTACTCCCTAAAGCCTTCGCTGGCCGCCTTGGCTTATTATGCTGAAACTGCATGGAACGGACTGGGAGAAGGAAATCCGGCGTCGCTTTATTGCACGCAACTCGGCGGGTCGGACTTATTCGGGGGGATCAATGCCGCCGGCGGCGGCTGGGTTGAATTCCACACGATCGACGAAGTTTTGGAGGCCTGCATCTTTCCCGATAACTCCACCATTGACTCGTGGGGATTGTTTTATCATTCCGCCGGAATTATTCGCGGTGCGGATCTCTCCACGGTGTTGCGATATCCGAATCCGTACACGACGAAGCAGAAGAGCAAGTAGAGGCTGCGTCGCGGCTTTTCTGTAGGCAAATGCGAAATAAAAACGCTGCCGCTGTTTAGTTCGTTGCAGCGGCGGCATTAGTTTTCTGCACGTAATTTTCGCGTCTACGGATCGTAAACCGCGCTGCCATAGCCTTGTTTGCGGGCGGAGTCCTGCATTTCTTCCAGCTGCTTCTTCTGGTCTTCCAGCTGAGCTTGCATCCGCTCCACCTGCTGTTGCTTTTCTTTCTGATGTTCGTTCCACTCCACGCAATTGGCCACGCAGTTGCCCGGGGCAAAGCGGATCGACTCGCTGAGCGCGTCAACCTGACTTTGCAGCGACACGACCTGACTCTTCTGGTCCTGGATCTGTGACTTCCAATCTTCCGCGGACTTCTTCGCACTATCGGAGGAGGCAGGCGGAGCTGTCTTTTCCCCACTGGCTGCGACCGGTATCAAAGCCACTGATGCATGCCCGGAAATTTGTTCGTTGGTAATCACCTTGGGCGAGCTCGCATCCTTGCTCGAAGCGGTTTTTGATTTTTCCTTCTGCTGGCGCTGCTGACGCGCGAGGTCACCCAGAGACGGCGCATCCTGGGCGTAGGCAATCCCGCCGGCCAGCGAAACCATAGCCGCAAAAAGCAGGAGATTCCTGCATCGTGTGCCCATAGCGAAGCCCTCTTCGCAAACCGTGACGAAATCGATGGTTTGCCCAGATAAATGCTATAAGCAAAGACCCGCCGAACCAGCATTACGAACGGGCCATGCACACCCGTCACGCGAGGGTTGCAGGGAATTGTTATGGGTTGCCTCTGCCGGCGGCTATAGCGCTGGTTGACTGCTCATGCTGGATAGTCGATTGCCCGCGATGGCGGGCACAATCTGGATCTGCACCAACCGGGCTGGGGAGGCTTTATCTTTCCTGGCCAGTAGATTTACCGAGGGGATACCGGTTCGAGCAAAGGATTTCTCACAGTCCGCCGTAGAGGGGCCGCGCATATTTCCTTCCATGAAAGCCAACCCTGGGCAGCGAGTGCAGGTCGAACCATGCGTACACTGCGAACAACCCGACAGATCCTTGAGCCGGATCGAGCGAACCTCTTTCAACTGCTCGGAGTTGCGCCAGATGTCAATAAAGCGCTGCTGGCGCACGTTGCCGCAGGACAAAGGAAATTGCACGCAAGGATAAAACTCACCGTAGGGAGAAACGTAGCAGGCGGTGTGGCCCGCGCTGCATGGTAAGGATGCCATGCTGTCGGCATCAGGCGGAGGAGGAGGCGCGCAGAACTCCTCGGCATTGCCGACGAAACTCTCGTCCCGGAAGAGTTCATGCAGAGCGGACTGGCCCGCATTCAAATCCAAAATCGAGCGGTCGCCATCCATCTTGGGAGTGATCGTCGGATCCAGCGTGTATTCGGCGCCGAGTTCATCGGCGAGCGCGCGGACACCGCGATAGTCCTGCATGTTCTCGGTCATCAGTACGTTCGCCATGATGACTTTCAGCCCTTGTGATTTGAGAAAGCGGATGGCGTTGATGGAGCGCTGCAGCGAGCCTTTCACCTTCGTGATGGCGTCGTGCACTTCGGGCCGGTGGGAATAAATGCTGATCTGGATCGACGCCACTCCTAAATCACGCAAGCGTGCCGCCTGAGCTTCGCGGATCAGCACGGCGTTGGTCTTCAACTTGATGCAGAAGGTAAGCGCCCGCGCGTACTCGAGGATTTCGAAAAAATCTCTGCGCAGGAAAATCTCGCCGCCGCTGAAGGTCAGAATAAAAACTCCAGCTTCGGACATTTCCCGCAGGAGATGCTTGATCTCCACCGTGGTCATCTCGCCGTGATCGTCGTGGTCGAGGTAGCAGTGAACGCACTGCTCGTTGCAGCGGTAGGTGAGATCGATTTGCGCGCTGAAGGGTACGCCCAACCGCAAAGCCCGTTCGCTCATCTCCTGCATCAAGGCGCTCATTGCTGTGCTTGCTCCTGAAGTAGAGTTTGCGGATTGGCAATCGGCTGTTCGGAGATCAGCAGGATGCCATGCTTGGCCAAGTCTTCGGCCAAGGCTTCGGCGTCTCGCATGGCTTCTTCGGGCTTCACCTCGAATTCGGAACAGATGCGGCGCTCGACAATTTCATCCAGTGGGGTGGCGCCGTCGGCAGCCTGCCAGAGAATGGTCGCGGTCGGATTCAGGGTAAACAGCGTCGAGCCCTGGCCCGACATGACCAGCATTTCTTCTCCCAGCATGCGAGCTGCGATGCGCGGACTGCGCGCGACGTACATTTTCTTAGTCATCTTTTATTCTTCATTCAATACTCGTTTATCCGATCAAATCCCAAACCCGCGCGTCCGGCACAAATGTGAGCCGGTGAACCGGTACGTGCCCGACGAAATCGCAGGCCGCTTGAAATGCCCGATGAACCATTTCCGGATCTTCGGCAAAGAAAAGCATGTTGGCTAGCAACTCGCGCCCGGCATCGGCGGTAGCCACTGGATCGATGCGATTCTCCGGGCCCTGCACCAGCAAATACAGAGCTGCTACCGGCGCCGAAGTGTTCTCGCCGAGTTTGGCCAGTTCACCGGTGAAAGGCGTTCCATAGGCGACATAGCCGCCCGCCTGCTTGCGGACGTACGAGATCTCGTCGGTTAGAAGTGTGGCGTCTGGTGGAGCAAGCCGCGAGATCGTCGTCTTGCCCGCGCCAGAAACCCCAGCGAACAGGAATGCCTTCCCGTTGCGAATGGCGCTGGCCGAGTGCAAAAGAAAGCCGCCCTGCTTCGCGAGAACCAGCGTGTGAACGATGCGCAGAACCGAGTCGATGGCGTAGGGATTCGCGGTCTGGCGAATGATGCCGCGGCCCGCGGCGGGCTCCCACTCGGCGCGAAAATCGCCGCGCTCCAAAAACCACCGGCCGGAACGGTATTTCACGCTAACATCCGCGTGCCGATCGGCAAATGCAAGAGGCCCCAGGTGCACGTCGAATTCGTATTCGGCGCCTTCCCCCGCGCTCACGAATCCGGCATAGCGATTGTGCAGCAGGTCGAGAAAATCCGAGTCGGTGGTGTTCAGCTGAACGGAAATGCCGCCAATCGCAATCACTACGCTGTACTGCTCGACTTGTGTGGCTAGCCCTGGCACGGGAGAACTGGCTCCTCTGGTGTTTGCCGCATGCGATGCAGATAAACGAGAGCGCGCGCTGCCGGAACCGAGCGCCGAATCACTCTTGCGACCAAGCTCTCAACTCCGGTCAGCTCCGCGGGCACCGGGATTAGCTTTCCTTCCCGGATCAGATATGTGACCCGGCCCAGCAACTCGTTCCCCGCCACTGGAAGATCCGGCTTGGGCAACGCATCCCCTTGTGTAATCCATTGCGGATTGTCCCGGCCGCCGGCTGTGCCGATAATGCGATGCGCACAGAGCCTGCCTTCGCGCCCAACGAGAACGACGTCTCCGATGCGAACTTGATCCTGGCCAACGCGATCAACCACCAGCGTATCTCCGGGCCAGACCGCCGGCAGCATGCTCCAGCCAGTCGCGGCGAAACGAAGGCTGCCGAAGGAGCGCAGGACTTCCGTCGCAAGCTCGCGCTTCAGTGCGCTTCGAGCGTCGGAGTCTGCGTGCCAGGCTTGCTTCATGAAGCGGAGAGGCTTGTGATTCGGCAATTATGGTCGGCGTCGGTCATCTTGCCGCAAGTAAGGGCCGAAGTTACGAAGACCTGTTCGAAGCGAAAGCCTGGCTTCTCGTACGGCTTCTTGAGCGTTGCGGGGTTCGTCTCTCCGCCTGGCGAATGATTCGTATCCATAAACATCTATCCCTCGTTTACTGCAAAGCAGACTGTGACGCCTGGACCGCGCAACCACCGCTTGTGCCTGATGTACTGCAGGTCTGGTTGCTCAGAGTGGAGAAGTATACCTGAGAGGCCCCGGTCAGCGTTTCCAGCGTGTTGTCGATGACAATGCCGCTCGTGCCGCCGTTGGCACGAAGCGCCGCGGTCGCGATCGAACCAAAATTCGTCCACTTCTGGGCGCCGTCGGTGGTACTACCACCTACGGCTGTGTTCCAAGTGGGAGGACTCGCCCCTGAGATACCATTGTGCACGGTGGCCCGCTCGATATTGTTGTTGCTATCTAGGACTTCGTCCCCTGTGGTGTAAGTATGGTCTGCTACCCAGGCGCCCGGAGTGACAGCGGTCGATGGACCTTGATCCAGCCAGGTTACGCCGCCGTCTGGCGTCGTCCCTCCCGTCGCTCCGTTCCACGTTGGGACGGTCAGGCCCGACGGGCCGGTTGTGCTCTCCACGACCTCAATGTGAAGACCAGTATCCAGAATTTCTTGGCCGACCGAATATAGGTTGGAGGGGAGCCAAGACGTGTTCTTGAAATTCATGACACACCCTGCAGCCGCGCACGCGGACGACTCTCCGCCTGTCTGTACGCTCGCGAAGATCCATTCCGTAGCACCGCCTGCGGCATTAGGGTTAAATATATCCGTCACCGGAGAGCACGCCGTGTCGTCTGTCGACAAGGCTGGCCCGGGGACCACCTCTCCCATCGTGCCAGCCGTGATGGGAACCCGGTATAGAGTCGGGGCCAGGCCAGTATCTCCGCAGACATACAGGCTTCCCGTGCCGTTTACCGAAGTTCTATAGTTGTTGTCGAAATCGCCGCCGTAGAGGGGATTCGGTGTCCCAGAGGGCACACTGGTGCCCACTTCCGCTTCCGATCCAATGTCACCACCCGTGAAGCTGGTACCGAGCTGATAGACCCCGGCACAAGGAGTGCCGCCAACATTGATTGGACAGTCCGCGCCACCGTCGCTTGAGGCGAACACATATACCAGCCCGAGCGTGGGGTTCACGGTAGGACCCTCAACGAGTCCGGCGCCAAAATCCAGCTGGCCGGAAGTGGTCACCGACGCCGTTGACGAGTTGACGCGGTAGAGGAACCCAGTCGCATCTCCGACAAACACATTCCCTGAAATAAAGTCATAAACCGGACTGTCGAGAGGAGCATCGGCGTTCACATGAACCGGCCATCCCCCGGTTCTTATCTCAGCCGGAGCGGCGTTAAAAAACGGAGTGAATTTATGAAGCCAACCGAGGGCGTCTCCTACATACGCGGTATCGCTGCCGTAGTCGTAAAAGACGGATGAGGTTGTGTCATTATTGATTACCCCGGAGGAACCCGTAAGAAATCTGGCTGTCATGCAGGGTGGCGAGGCGCACCTTTCATACGCTCCTCGACCCACGGCGGTAAGGGTTTGCGGACTGCCCACGCTTTCCGTGGTAGAAGGCGCCCATTTCAGCAGGACGATGGCGCCCTCGTTGCCTCCATTCGTTTGCACGAACGCGACCTGGCTGCCGTCGAGCGAATACACCGGAGAAGTCAGGATCTGGCCGCCGGTGTTATAGGCCCAGTAAACCGAGGGTATCGTGTCTACGGTTGTCACCGCGTTGTCGATCATGGTCACAGCCCCGGCCAAGGCAATAGCCCTACCCGTAAGCGAAGCGCCGGAGTCCAGGGTGATCGAGGCCTGCGCGACGATATTGCCGGCCGCGACAGCGGTTCCCGGAAGGGTGGCGGAGCTTCCCACCAGCCAAATCACGTTACCAGCCGTCGCGCCACCGGACAGAACCACGGTGCCGGCAATATTAAGAGTGCTGCCGATCTGGAAGATGTAGTCTCCGGCGCCGTTGAGGGTCACGGTTGACCCGGCACTCAAGGCAAGGGAACTCCCCGCGCTGTATAAGCCGGGTGTGAGAGTTTGTCCGTCGAGGGACGTAATGCCTACTCCTCCTGTCAGCCCTTGGTAGTGGGTGTATGCCGTATTAGCGTCCGCTTGGGCCTGGCTGGCGACCGCGTCTCCGAGGTGCTCTACCGCCGGTGCGGTAAGAACGCCGGGCGGAAAGCCAGTAAGGCTGGTGCCTGGAGAGACACCGATATTGGCGCCCGTGACTACGCTGTTGCCCGTGTTCGTCACGGTAGAAGAACCGAGGACTGCGAAGCTCGCGGCCGTCGCCAGATTAAGGTCGCTACAACCGGAATAAAGATTGTCGTAAGCCACAATGCTGGCTTGAGTACTCGATCCGACAAGGCCCGTATTGTAGATAACGAAGTCGGGTTGCGCGGCGCTCCCGCAGCTGGCTGTGTTTCGAACAGTCTGGAAAGTCGCCGGGAAATTGTCGGCGCCGGAGCTGGCTGCGCTACCCAGGGTGACCGCCCAGTCCCGATGCAGCTTGCGGTTCCTGGATTCGCGCTCGCGTTTGCTGGCGACCGGCAGTGGATGAGCGAGGGCATCACCATTCGCGGCCGCTGGCAGCATGAACGGCAATTGGCTGCGATAGCGTTGCTGCCAATAACGAGGGTCTTTTTCTATCTGGGCGGCCTGTTCGGTGGTTGCAGGCCGGGAGAAAATTACGTGGCGATGGCTCCAGTCGGTCGGGACGGGAATGCCTGCTGGCGGAGCCGACGAACTCTGGCCCAACGTAAGTGGGGCCAAGGTGAGCATTCCTAGAATTGCTAGACCCAGAATTGCCAGACCCGGAATTGCCAGACCCGGA
>Ga0187871_10000453_pt1 | contig 39462 bp, 32 predicted proteins | sample June2016WEW_16_1_FD_132988 | JGI IMG/M metagenome (GOLD analysis project Ga0187871, IMG submission 132988) | Peatland microbial communities from SPRUCE experiment site at the Marcell Experimental Forest, Minnesota, USA - June2016WEW_16_10 | ecosystem: Environmental > Terrestrial > Soil >...
GCCTCCGCGGTGCGCGCATCGATGTAGGCAGCCACCTGGGCGGCGCGCGCGCCCGGTGAATGGTCGTCGGAGGGGATGATCATTTCGGTTAATTCGTCGAGCAGGGCAAACTCGGCGGGGGTGAAGAATTTGGGGGCGCCGGCGAACAAAGCGGGAGCGGCGAGCGCGGCGCCGGCGCCGATGCGGATCAAGTCGCGGCGATTGATTTCGTAGGACATCAGACGTTCCCTTTCTTGAGCTCATCGGCCAGGTGGTCGCAGGATCGCCAGCAAAGGGCCATGATAGTCCAGGTAGGATTCTGGCACGACGCGCTCACGTGGGTGCTGCCATCCACCACCAGCAGATTCGGCACATCGTGCGATTGCTGGAACTGATTCACTACGGATTTCCTGGGGTCGGAGCCCATGCGGGAGGTGCCCAGTTCATGGATGGAGTAGCCCTCGGTGAGGATCTCGCGGTTCACGCTCAGCACCTCGATACCAGCCGCTTCAAACATCTCGCGCGCCGAATCGGCCATGTCGGCGGCCATCTTCTTTTCGTTGTCGCCGAACTTGATGTGGAAGCGCAGCACCGGAATGCCCCAGCGGTCCTTGACTTGGGGATCGAGTTCCACGTAATTCTCGTAGCGCGGCAGGACCTCGCCGAATCCGCCCATGCCGATGAAAGCGCCGGCATAGTCGCGCACGGTTTTCTTGTAAGCGGAGCCGAAGCCGGGCGTGCCATAGGCGTTCTCGGGGAACATGCCGGTGCCGCTGCCGCCTTCGAATCCGTAGCCGCGCAGGAACTTCTGGTTGCGATCTTCGAGGTTACGGAAGCGCGCGAGATAGAAGGAGCCGGGGCGGCCATCGTCGAGGGTACGCGGCTTGCCGACCAGTTCCTTATTCAAGCCGTAAACACCGGGTCCCATGAGGTGCTCGCAGAAATTATGGCCGACGTGGCCGCTGGAGTTGCCGATGCCGTTCGGGTACCGGCTGGATTTCGAGAGCAGCAGCAGGCGCGCGGATTCGAGCGTGGAGGCGGCCAGCAGGACGGCGCGGCCCTTGACTTCGTAGGTCTGGCCGGTATCGGTATCGATGAAGGCGACGCCGCCGGCGTTGCCGGTATTCTTGTCCACGGTCACTTGGGAGACGGTGGCGTTGGTGCGCAGGGTGAGGTTGCCGGTATCGAGCGCCGGGTAGATCAGGCCGGTGGGCGAATCGAAGGCGGCATGGATATCGCAGCCGCCGACGCGGCGGTCGCAGGCGCCGCGCCCGTAACAATGCACGCGGTATTTGTTCTGGACGCCATCGGTGGTGACGCCCGCGCGATAGGGGGTGAGCACGCGCCCGGATTTCGCGAGGCTGGCGCGCAGTTTCACCTCGGACGGATTCAGGCGCACGGCGCGCTGGAAGATGCTGTCGGGAAGGTAGGGCAGGTTTTCCTTGTGGCCGGAGATGCCCAGGAGGAGGTCGACTTTGTCGTAATAGGGCGAGATATCGGCGTAGGAAATGGGCCAGTCTTCGCCGAAGCCGTCGCGCGAGGCCGCCTTGAAATCGTAGTCGGAGAGGCGCAGCGCGAGGCGTCCCCAGATGTTGGTTTTGCCGCCCAGGCAACGGGCGCGCACCCAGGCGTACGGGGTGCCCGTGTAAGGGTGGTCCTTCTCGTCGACCACGATGTCTTTGGCGTAGTCGGAGCCGGTGCCGTCTTCGACGTAGGAGTAGACGTGCTTGTAAGGCGATCCCTGGGCGTAGGGCGGCTTGCGGACGGTGTATTCGCGGCCGGAGAGGGCGTGCGAATCGGGCGGCATATCGCCGCGGCGGGGGTGGTCGTAGGGCCACTCCATGGATTTCAACTCTTTGTTGATATCCAGTTTCTTGCCGGCTTCGAGGAGCAGGACCTGCATGCCGTGCGAGGTGAGTACGTGCGCGGCCATGCCGCCGGCGGCGCCGGAGCCGACTACGATGGCGTCATAAGTTTTTTTCAGATCCAACTCGTTGGACATATCCCGCCTTTAGAGTGCGTATGTTTTTATAGTAGAACACGGTGAAGCGGGACTTAAAAGTCCCGCCGGCACGCTAAAGCGTGCGCCACGGGTTGATGCCAGCCATCAGGATTGGTGGCACACCAGCAGCGGGACATAAAAGTCCCGCCGGCACGCTAAAGCGTGCGCCACGCATCGCCGTGCTACATTGTAGAATCTAAAAATCGAGCATGCGAAACGTACTGATTATTGGGTCGGGCTGTGCGGGAAACACGGCGGCCGTTTATGCGGCACGCGCCAATTTGAAGCCCTTAGTAGTGTCCGGGAAACATGCCGGCGGGCAGTTGTCGCTGACCACGCTGGTGGAGAATTTTCCGGGTTTTCCGGAAGGCATCAACGGGCCGGACCTGGTGGAGAATATCAAGCTGCAGGCTTTGAATTTCGGCGCCGAATACGTGCACGGCGACGTGCTGGACGCGGAGCTTTCGCGCCGCCCGTTCCGCATCAACGTGGAAGGCGAGTGGATCGAGGCCTTGACCGTGATCGTGGCCTCGGGCGCATCGGCGCGGTGGCTGGGCCTGGAGTCCGAGCAGAAGCTGATCGGCCACGGTGTGAGTTCGTGCGCCACATGCGACGGCTTTTTCTATCGGGGCAAGAAGATCATGGTGGTGGGCGGCGGCGATTCGGCGATGGAGGAGGCCAACTTCCTGACGCGGTTCGGCTCAGAGGTGGCGCTGGTGCATCGCCGGGATCAGTTCCGGGCATCGAAGATCATGCTGGACCGGGTGCGGCATAACCCGAAAATCAAGATGCTGACCAATACGGTGGTGGAAGACGTTTTCGACGCCGACGAGCACCTGGTGAAGGGGGTGCGGTTGAAGAACGTGGCTACCGGCGCGGTTTGGGAACAGGATGTAGACGGCTTTTTCGTGGCCATCGGTCATATCCCGAACACAGCGGTGTTCAAGGGGCAGATCGACACGGACGCGGAAGGCTACATTCTTTCGAAGGGCGGGGCCAAGACCAATATTCCGGGTGTGTTTCATGCCGGGGATGTGCAGGATCGGGTGTATAAGCAGGCGATCACGGCGGCGGGCGCGGGGTGCATGGCGGCCATGGAAGCGGAACGGTATCTGGAAGCGGAGGGACATTGACGATCGAACGATTGAGTCCGCCGGGCGTGCCGGCGCCGCGCGGACCTTATTCACCGGCGGTGCGGGCGGGCGATTTTATTTTCGTATCGGGACAAGTGCCGGTGGACGCGGCCACCAACAAGGTGGAGTTGGGGGATATCCGGCACGAAACGCGGATGGTGCTGACAAATATCCAGCGCATACTGGAAGGGTGCGGCGCGGCCATGGCCGATGTGGTGAAGTGTTCCGTCTTTTTGGCCGACGGCAAGGATTTCGGGGCCATGAACGAAGTCTACGCGGAGTTTTTCGGGGTGGATAAGCCTGCGCGGACGACGGTGGCGTGCCAGTTTGCGATGCCGGGGCTGAAGGTGGAGATCGACTGCATCGCTTTTCATCCGGGCGTAAAATAAGCGGGAAAAGCGGGACTTAAGAGTCCCGCTGGCACGCTGAAGCGTGTCAGGATGGCCCTGCGGGCCACCAAATGTGATGAAAACTCAATTTGGAGGGCGGCTGCGGGCAGAATTGCCCGCCTTCCAAAAGCCTGTCAGGCGGCGGCGCGGCGGAGGAGGGCGTAGACTATGACGCCGGTGACGGAGACGTAGAGCCAGATGGGAAAGGTCCAGCGGGCGATGCGGCGGTGGAACTTGAATTGACTCCGCAGTCCGAACCAGAGGCTGCCCAGAATGAGCGGGAGCGCCACCATCGACAGCCCTACATGGCTGATCAGGATGGAAAAGTAGACCGGGCGGATCCATCCATGGCCGGGGAACTTCGTATCGCCGTGGAAGTAGTGGTACACGATGTACGACACCAGGAACAAGGCCGAGAACACGGTAGCGGTCAGCATGCAGCGCATGTGCAGGACACGATTTCCGCGGCGGATGTTGATGTAGCCGAGCACCAGCCATAGCGCGCTCATGGAATTGAACGATGCGTTGGCGGCAGGGAGCGCGCCGACCCAATCCGGCGCGACTACTTTGCCCTTGAAATAGATCAGCCAGATGAGAAATGAGGCGATCGCGGCGCTAAGCGCGACCATAGCGAGGATGGGTCCACGGGTACTCGATGGCACGTCCCATCTTAGCGAAGGCGGGCCGTTTCAGGCACGCAAGGACCATCGCAGGGGGGTTCCCGGCGCGCTCTTGCCGCGCAGTTCGATGGCGCCATCGGCGGTGCGGATGGTTTGCGCCGCGGCGCCGTTGACGATGGCGTGCGGCAGGCGCCGTTCATCTTCAGCGGTGAGTTTCAGGCGGATGCGCCACTCGCCAGCCTGCGATGGCGCATACCAGCCCTCGTAGCCGCCCGGACTCTTCACCAGCCCCACCAGCGGCGAATCGAAGCGGTAGGATTCGAGCGGCACGCCGGGCGCCAGATCCACGCCGGTTGCGGTGAAGTCCATGCCCAGAAGTTTGGCCGCCGAATAGAGGGTGCAGGCGTGCGAATGCAAATTCGCGATGGGAAAATCGGTGTAACGCAGAAATCCGCTATTGACGGTTTCACCGGGATGCTTGCTGACCGTGGAGTTGAGCGTATCGGGTCCGCTCCAGGTGTTGTACCAGACGTCGGGATACACTTCCGCGTGGCGCGCCAGCGTATTCTTCTTCCATTCGTCCCAGGCCATTTCCGGGTTGGCCTGCGCCAGGGCCCACACCAGGGTAGCGTTGAGCGACGGCCAGATGCCGCCGCTGATCGAGGTTCCAGGTTCGGCCATGGCTTGCGAGGCGGTGTCCGGACTCTGGTTCATCTGCATAGCGCCGATGGGCGAAGGACGGCGCAGCAGATCGTCCATGGTGGCGATCAGGGCTTTGGTCTCGGCGGCGGCGGTGACGCCGCCGATGATGGCCCAGGGTTGCGGCTCAAGCCACAGACCTTTTTCGCCCAACCATCCCACGGTGGGGCCGAGCCAGGCGCGCCGCAGCCATCTGCCGGTCCATTGCGCGCGCGCCGCCTGGCGGTTTTCCTCCGCCTTTTGGCGGACCTGGGAGATGCGCGCGGCATCGTCGCCGGAGTAGGCGAGGAGGCGGGCGTAGTAGTCGAAGACCCATGCGGCCATCGCGGAATTCAAGACGCTCTCGCCCTGCGCCACGGTTTCCGGCATGGTGCGCTGTCCCCAGAAAATGACCAGGGCGTCGTTCCAGTCGTCGTTGAGCATGCGCATCACGCCATGTTGGCCCACGCCGACATCTTCCACGAGGTGCTGGTAGCAACGGGCCAGGAGGGCGCGCACGGCGGCTTTGCCGGCGGCGGGTCCGCGCAGCGGCCAGGTGGGGATTTCTTCGTCGAGAAAGGCGGTGTCGCGCGTGGCCAGCACATACTCACTGGCGGCCCACAGCAGCCAAAGCGGCATGTCGCTTGAATTATCCATGGCCATCGGCGCGATGGTGCCGTGGCCCACGATGCCATAGGGGACGGAGCCGTTGGGGCGGACTTCCTTCAGCGTGTAGCGCAGAATCTCTTTGACGATGTGCGGATCGCTGAACAGAAAGGGCAGGGCGTGCTGCAGGGGATCGCGGGCCGCGCCCTGAAATCCCATGGAGTATTGATAGATGCCGCCTTGCGACAGGATATGTTCGCCGAAGAAATCGTCATAGGTGAGGCTGCTGCGCAGGTAGTAATAATGCCAGGCCGATTCGCGCTTCACCCAGGGCTCGGCCGGGATCTCGAAGCGCATGCCTTTTTCCTTCCATTGACGGCTGGAATCCTGCCAGGCGTGGGTTGCGCCGGTGCGGTACTTCTTCACCAGCGGCGCGATTTCGACACCTTGGGGAAGATAGCCATATAGAAAATAGAGGGTGCGCCGCTCGCCGGGCGCCAGGGTAATGCGGCGTTCCAGGATCAATCCGCTTTCCGGGCCAGAGGCGCCGAGGTTACCGTCGAGCGCGCCGGCCAGGCCGGCCGGTTGGCCGACACCTCCGGCGCCGAAGAAGGTCTTGGCATCCGTGGTAAATGCGCCGGCGGGCGCATCCAATGAAACCAGAAACGTTGGCGGCGGGTTCAGATCGTCGAAGGAGGCTTCCGGCGCGGGCTCTTCGATGGCCGCCAGGAACGGGTTCGGGCGCGTCGCAAGACCGGTCTTCATGCGTGCGAAGAGTTCCTCCTCCTTGGGATCGCGGCCTAGGAACTGCTTGCTCTCGAGCAGACCGGCGTTCCCGTCCAGAGCCCGGAAACGATGCGTGAAGCGGTCGCCGAACTTGTGCCGCAGTTCGACGGCCGTGCCACCGCCGCCGATTTGTTCGATGTTCGAGCGAAATGAGAACTGGTATACGTGGCATCCGCAATACTCGATCCAGCGGAGGGTGGCGGGGGAGTGCGTGTGGTTGCCGATAGTCGCCTGCGAGATCAGGACGGGATCGTCGCCGAAAGGCGCCACAATGACCTGGTCGATGGAGTAGCGCTCGCCCGCGACTTTCTTGCGAAAGTATCCGGCGCCGAAGATACGCTCGAAGCTGCGCGCGCCGCCGGGATAGTAGGTGCTCAGCGTTTCGGTACCGTCGGTGAGGTAGCCGATGCCGCCGCCGAATTGGCTGCGGGCGGGCGACCAGGCGTTCAGATACTTGGGCGCGCCTTCATCCTGGCGGACCTGGACGGGACCATAGTTGGAAACGATCGCGACCAGGCGGTCGTTGCCCACCTGGTGGACGTGCTCGGTGGGAGAGAGAATGCCAGGGTTCACCTGAGTGACGGCGCGGGGGTCGTGGGCCTGGTCGCACGTATAGCGGAAAGCGGGCAGGCCGAATTCATCTTCGATCCACTCGCCGAAGGAACCGGATCCGTAAGGTTTGGAAGTTGGGCCGGCGTGGGCTGCGCGCCAGGATCCGGCGGCGGCGAGGGTGGATCCGAAGGCGGCTACGAATTGTCTGCGATCGATGGGCATGGCACCTCAACAGCAAGAGTACCGCCAAATATGCGAATGGACGGCGATGCGGGGCCGGGGAGCGCGATACAAGAGTTGAGAGCCGTTTCGTTCTATTGGCGTTCATCGGTGTTCATCGGCGGCCAACATTGGGTTTTGATGTTCCCGCTGGGCCGGAAGAAAAGCATATCTGGCCGCCGATGAACGCCGATGAACGCGGATAAAACTTAACACGGGATGGCGGTTATTCGTCAGTATTTGCGAATTCGCAAGGGCTCGCGGGATGCTCGGACGGGTTTGGTGCAGCAAGAATGGCCTGCATGCGCGCCAGAAAATGCGCTTCGGAGAACTGCTCGGCCCAGGCCTGCAAGTCGCGGGGGCGAACCTGGGCTTCCAGGCGTTCGAAGCGGTCGACGGCTTCGACAAGGTGAGCTTCTTCGGGTTCGTCGAAGAAGACGCCGCCGAGGGGATCGGCCGTGGGTACGCTTTCGAGACTTCCGCCGCGGCCCAGTGCGATCACCGGCTTGCCGCTGGCCAGAGCCTCTACGGGAGCCATGCCGAAATCCTCTTCGCCGGGCACGATCAGGGCACGGGAGCGGGCCAGCAGGCCGCGCAATTCGGAGTCCGGAACGCGCCCGCAGAATTCGATGCCGGGGGCGGCCATGCGTTTGAGGCGCTTGAACTCGGGCCCATCGCCGGCCACGCGCAGACGGCGGCCCATGCGGGCGAACGCGCGAACGGCCACGTCCAGGCGTTTGTAGGCCACCAGTTCGGAAACGATCAGATAATAATCTTCCGGCTCGCGCCAATAGAAACTGTCCACGGCTACCGGCGGATGCACCACGCAGGCATCCCGCCGCCAGGACTTTTGGATGCGGCGGCGGACATTATCGCTGTTGGCCACGAACTGGTCAACACGCGCGGCGGCGGCGAAATCCCAAAGCCGCAGATAGTTACTCACGGGCGCGAAGATGGCGCGCTTCCACGCCGGCAGCCACTGCCTCGAGTAAGCGGGATACAGGTCCCAGATGTAACGCATGGGGGTGTGGCAGTAACAGATGTGCCGCGCGGAGGAAGAGGTGAGCACGCCCTTGGCCGGACCCGATTCGCTACTGACTACGAGGTCGTAGGCGCGCAGATCGAACTGCTCGAGGGCCAGGGGCATGAGCGGCAGTAGCTCGCGGTAGTGGCGCCGCAGCGGATTCAGAAAAGACGGCGTGATGCGATGCCGGCGGATTTCGGGGCTAACCGCGGCGGGATCGTAGAAGAGTGTAAAAATATCGGCGTCGGGCAGGAGCCGGCAGAGGGATTCGAGCACCTTCTCGCCGCCCCGCCAGTTCAACAGCCAATAGTGTACGATCGCCGCCCGCATCCCCATCCAGCATAACCGCTGCCGGCGCGCGCGGCGCGTTACGAGCGCATGTTTTTACTCTTCTTACTTACGCGCGCGTGTTATTAGTCGGAAGAGATGTCAGAAGGCAACGCAGTCGAGACCCGAGTGTGCGATCCATTGCTGTACCACGCGCCGCTGCCGTATTGCGAACGATATTATCCTCTCGGATTTCCGGTGGATGTCGCCAGCGACATGCGCGAGGTGCAGGATGCGGCGCGGGAAAGTTTTGGCGCTTACGCTGCCAGGTTCGACCGTCCGCCGCTGCGCGTACACGTGATGACGGCGGAAGGCGGCGCGGTGCGGCCGCCCGATCCTGTGCTGCGCGGACAGCGCCACCTGTTGATGTGGGTATCGGATCACGAGAACTTCGGCGCGATCGACTGGCGCGCGCGCTTCGGGTATGCGTGCGTGACGCGCGCGACGTTGGCGGACACGGTGTTCTTCCGCTGGCATTTTCTGGACGCGTTGATTTACGTCCTGCTGGAGCTGAATTATTTCAGTTCCCTGCATGCCGCATGCGTGGCGTGGAAGGGCGCGGGAGTGTTGCTATACGGCGCTTCGGGCGTGGGAAAGAGCACGCTCTCCTATTGCTGCGCGCGGCGGGGCTGGACGTATATCTCGGACGATGCGAGCGCGGTGGTGTGGGAGGGTGGCCGCACCGTAATCGGCCAGCCGCATTGTTTCCGGTTTCGCGCGGAGGCGCCGGATTTGTTTCCGGAGTTGCGAGGGCGAACGGTGGGGTACCAGTTGGGGCATAAGCCGACGATTGAGGTATACACGGCGGGGCTGCCGGTGCAGACCGCGGCGGAGTGCCGCGTGGAGTATATCGCTTTTCTCGACCGCACGCCAGGTGTGCGGGCCAGTATCACGCCGGTGGGGAGAGAGGAAGCTCGCGCGCGATTCGAAGAAGACATGGCGGCTTACGATCCGGAGTTGGATGGGCAGCGGCGGCAGGTGCTGGCGTCGGTGGCGGAAGCTCCCGCGTTCGAATTGCGGTATGGGGATTGCGAGGAAGGTGCGATGCTGCTGGAGCGATTGGTGGGGGGTGGGGCGTGAGGGCGGGAGGCGTGCGAGCAAGCCGGCGAACTGAAGTTCGCCGCGGCACGGTGAAGCGTGTCAGGAAGGCCCTGCGGGCCACCAAATGTAATGAAAACTCAATTTGGAGGGCGGCCAATCCTGGCCGCAGCCGGCTTTCCAGCCGGCTTAGCCGCCTGAAAGGCGGCTGCGGGCATGATTGCCCGCCCCCCAATTGGGTTTTCAACGGTGCGCCACGGGTGATGGAAGGTGCGATGCTGCTGGAGCGATTGGTGGGGGGTGGGGCGTGAGGGCGGGAGGCGTGCGAGCAAGCCGGCGAACTGAAGTTCGCCGCGGCACGCTGAAGCGTGCGCCACGCGTGCTGGCGATCGTCTGTTTAGGCGCCCTGTACACGCAGAGTGCGGGCGCGCAGGTGGCTTCGGCCAGCATCCTGGGCACGGTGGTGGACGAATCCTCCGCGGTGGCGCCGGGCGTGACGGTGACGGCGCGGGAGGAGAGCACCGGCTTTACGCGCAGCGCGGCGACTAACTCCGAGGGCGACTACGCCATCGAAGCTTTGCTTCCGGGCGCGTACACGGTTACCGCGATCAAGCCCGGGTTCCGCGCGACGGCCGCGGATCACGTGCAGTTAACCGTCAGCCAAAAGGCGCGCCTGGATTTGAAGCTGTTCGTGGGAGAAGCGCACGAGAGCGTGACTGCCACAGGCACGGTCTCACCGGTGCAGACGAACGACGCCTCCACAGGCTATCTTTTCGATGCGCAGACGGCGGAGGCATTGCCGCTGGACACGCGCAACATCGTGGCCCTGGTGACGCTGGGGCCGGGCGCCATCCCGCGGCAGTTGGGCGGGTTCACGCACGACGTGATCAACGACGTACAGCAGGGCACGCGCGGGTCGGTGGCTTTCAACCCGCCAATCAATGGGAGCCGTTCCACGATGAACACGTTCGAACTGGACGGGGCTTACGATACGGATCGCAACACGTTCGCCATCGCGGTGTATCCGCCGCTCGAATCGGTGGAGGAATTGCGCGTGCAGACCTCGTCGGCGGCGGCGGAGTTTCCGCAGAGTGGCGGCGGGGCGATCGACGTGGTGACGCGATCGGGCACGCGCCAGTTCCATGGCGGCCTGTTCGAGTACTTGCAAAACAACGCGACGGACGCGCGCAATTACTTTGACGATCCCACGATGGCCGCGCCGGTGGTGCGCCAGAACCAGTTCGGCGGAACGCTGGGCGGCCGCCTGCCTATCGCGAACACGTTCTTTTTCGCGGCGTATGAAGGGCTGCGGTCGGATATCGGCAATCCGGTGCAGAGCCTGGTTCCGCCCGCGGCGCTACGGACGGGCGACTTCACGGGCCAGAACATCATTTACGATCCGTTGTCGCTCGATGCTACGGGCGCGCGGTTGCCTTTTCCGGGCAACATGATTCCCGCCAACCGGATCGACCCCATCGCGACCGGCTTTCTCGCGCAATACGAGCCGCTGCCGAACCTGAACAACGGCGACGGCAACAACTACGTGGACGAGACTCCCAACTCGAATCGCAACGACGCCTTTTCCGCGCGCGTGGATCATCAATTCCGCGATCGCAGCCGATTCAGCGCGCGGTACACGTTCAACGGCGAGCAGAACATCATTGCGGGATCCTTCCCGCTGCGCCCGACCGACGAGCGGGTGCGCGCGCAGCAAGCCGCCCTGAGTTATACGTACTCCGGCGCGGCCTGGCTAAACGAGGCGCGCTTTTCCTTTACCCGCATGAGCATGTACGACACGCCGGAGAGCGCCTTCCAGACTGACGCGATCGCGCAACTGGGGGTGACTGGACTGACAGCGAATCCGGCCAACTACGGGCTGCCTTACTTTCAGTTAGCGGATTACTCACTGGTGACCGACGATCCTACGCTGCCGCAAGTGCAGCGCGACAATCTGTGGGACCTTTCGGACAGCGTGTCGTGGACGCGAGGCGCGCACACCATCAAGACCGGCTTCGATTGGATCCACTTCCAGTTCAATTATCAGCAGAACCAGTTGGCGCGCGGATCATACACTTATACCGGAGCCTTTACGAGCGCGGACGGCACGCCCGGTGCGACCGGCGACGCGATGGCCGATTTCTTGTTGGGCTACCCGCAGGACACCTCGCGCAACGAGGGCAATACGCAGGCGTATCTGCGGCAGAACAGCTTGGGCGGCTTCCTGCAGGACGATTGGCGGGTGAGCCCGCGGCTGACGTTGAACTTCGGGCTGCGCTACGAGTATGTGACGCCTTACACGGAAACGCGCGACGCCCTGCTGAACCTGGCGTATGCCGCAGGACCGAATCCCGCCCCGCCGCAACTGCAGCGGGAGAGCCAGGCGGTGAGCGCGGACAACCGGAATATCGCGCCGCGGGTAGGGCTGGCATGGCGGCTTCCGCAGCCGTTCGCCAAGGGCGAGACCGTGTTCCGCGCGGGATACGGGATCTATTACAGCCCCGAGATCGCGGTGGAGATTTACGATCTGGTGCTCAACGGAATCCTGGTACAGAACAATGTGACCGACGGGACGCAGGCGCCCATCCTGACCACGCGTAACGGTTTCCCGCAAACGGCTTCCACTGGATTTCCCACTTACTTCGGCATCGATCCCCACGCGCCGACGCCTTACGTGCAGCAGTGGAATGCCGGCTTGCAGCACGAGTTCGCCGGCCACATCCTGGGCGAGGTATCGTATGTGGGCAGCAAGGGCACGCACCTGGGGCGATTCCGGCAGTTCAACACGCCGCTGCAGACCGAAACGGGCGCGGACCTGGCGCCGCGGCCGGGCGATTTGCAATCGCTGCGCACGTGGCCCACGCTGGGGGAAATCATCCAGCGGCAGCACATCGCGAATTCGTCGTACAACGCGCTGCAGGTGAAGGCCGAGAAGCACCTGACCGGGCACGTATCGCTGCTGGCGAGCTTTGTGTGGTCGAAATCCATCGACGACGCCGATACCGTGATTCCAGGCTTCTACGACAGCCTGGGCGCGCAAGACGAAAACAATCTGCGGCTGGAGCGGGCCTTGTCGTCGTTCAACGTGGGGCGGCGGATCAGCGGCGGATATGTGGTCGCGCTGCCGGCCGTGCGCGCCTTCGGGCCGGTGCTCCGCAACTGGCAGTTGACCGGGGACGTTACGCTGCAGGACGGCATGCCGCTCAACATTTTCTATTATGCCTTCGATCCCGCGAACACGGGACTGCCCAACCGGCCGAACCTGGTACCGGGAGTGTCTTTGACGTTACCGCGCGGCGAGCGCAGCACGAACGAATTCTACAATACAGCCGCATTCAGCGCGCCCGCGCCTTATACGTTCGGCGATGCGGGTAGAAACATCGTGAATGGCCCCGGCATTGGTAAGTTCGACGCGGCGCTCGACCGGCGATTCGCGCTACGCGAGCGCGGCACGCTCGAATTCCGCGCGGAAGCCTTCAACCTGTTCAACCACCCGAACTGGGGAGTGCCCGGGACCTACGCCGATTTCGGGCCGCCCTTATTCGGGGGCATTCTGGGAGTGGGCGACCCGCGCCGCCTGCAGTTCGCGATCCGGTACGATTTCTAAGTGGCACCTCGCGTTCCTCCCGCGGTGTCGGTGGCGATGGCGGCGCTCTCGTGGAGCGGCCGCGGAGGTCCGCACGGGCCGCCCATGACCCGGTCCGGGTGGCTGGAGCTGCTGGATTTCTGCGATCGCGCCTCGCTGACCCTGTTGTTCGGCGCGGCGGCCGGCGATAGCTTGCCGGACTGGGTGCGCGCGCGCATCGCGGTAAATCTGGAAGAGAACACGGAGCGGCTGGCACGCGTGCGCGCTTTACAGGATCAAGTGGGCGCATGGCTGGAGGCGGCCGGGATCGCATACATCTTCCTGAAGGGCACGACGCAATCGCCGCATTTTGTTTCCGATGCGCGGCTGCGCGCGCAGTGCGACCTGGACCTGTTCTGCCCCCTGCAAGATGCGCGGCGCGCGTGGGACCTGCTGATCGGGAAAGGCTACGAGCCGACGGAAGAATCCGGCGCGCATCCGACGGACCATTTGCCGGCGCTGATCCGCAAGACCGGATGGGAGTGGCGCGGCGGCAGCTATTTCGACCCGGAGATCCCGCTGGCGATCGAAGTACACGTGCAGTTTTGGGACGAGCGGACGGAGCGGCTGGCGGCGCCCGGAGTGGAAGAATTCTGGGCGCGGCGCAACGGTCACGCGTTGGACACTCCCGACGCGCTGGCGTATGCCGCCCTGCACCTGTTGCGGCACATGCTGCGCGGCAGCGTGCGCGCGTGCCATGTCTACGAGGTGGCGTGGTTCCTGCAGCATCATGCAGAAGACCTGCCGTTCTGGAAGCGCTGGCGGGTGCTGCACGCGCCGGAATTGCTCCGATTGGAAGCCATCGCCTTCCGGCTGGCGCGCGCCTGGTTCGGCTGTGCGCTGGGGCCGGTGGCGGAAGAGGAAGTTGCGGGACTGCCGGCGCGGGTGGAGGAATGGTTCGCGGCGTTCGCTTTCGCGCCGCTCGAATCCGCTTTTCATCCGAACAAGGACGAGTTGTGGCTGCACCTGGCATTGCTCGAATCGGCGCGCGACAAGCTAGCGGTGATCACGCGGCGATTGCTGCCCATGCAACTTCCGGGGCCGGTGGATGCGGTTTGCATCCCGCGGGAGCAGCTTACCGTGGGACGCCGCATGCTGAAATACGCCCGCACCGCGCGGTTCCTGGCCGGGCGGGCCGCCTTTCACACGCGCGCGTTCGCGGCTTTGCTGGGTAGCGGCATGCGCTGGCGGATCCAATCGGGCGGGCTGAGCGGCGGGTATTGGCTCTTTCTGGGCGCGAGCTCGTTCTTTGTCCTGGGGATGTTCATCTACGTCCTGCTCTACAACCTGTACCTGCTGGATCTGGGCTATCACGAAGATTTCGTGGGGCAGGTGGCGGGCGCATCGACGGCGGGCATGGTGGCGGCGATCCTGCCGGCGGCGGCGCTGGCGCGGCGTTGGGGATTGGGCAAGATGCTGTTCGTGTCGTTTGGAGGGGTGGGCGCGATCTCGGTGGCGCGGGCGCTGGCGACGGGGCGCGTGCCGTTACTGGCGCTGGCCGCCTTGCAGGGCGCGGTGTTTTCGCTGTACGTGGTGTCGCTGGCGCCGGCCATCGCCCGGCTGACGAGCGACAAAGCGCGCTCGCTGGGATTCAGTTTCTCGACGGCCAGCTCGATCGCCCTGGGAATTCTGGGCGGTTGGTTGGGCGGACGCATGCCGGGATGGCTGGGAGGCAAACGGCCGGCCATGCTGGTGGGATGCGCGCTGGTGATGTTGGCGCTGTGGCCGTCCGCGCGGCTGCGCATCGCGCCCGCGCCGGCGGAAGGGGCGAAGCTCTATCCGCGCCACCGTTTCGTGGTGCGATTCCTGATGGTGTGGGCCATCTGGAACCTGGCGACGGGCGCTTTCAATCCGTTCTTCACCGTTTTTTTCGCACGCCTGCACACGCCGGTGGAGCGCATCGGGCTGATCTTTTCGGGGTCGCAACTATCGCAGGTAGTAGCGCTCATTCTGGCGCCGCTGGTGCTGCGTAAGCTGGGCCTGGTGAGCGGCACGGCGGCCATGCTGCTGGGCACCGCGCTGGCGCTGGGCGGGCTGGCGGCCGGACCCACGGGCTGGACCGCGGCGGCCGTTTTCATGGCTTACATGTCGTGCCAGAGTATGTCGGACCCGGGAGTGAACACGCTGTTGATGGATCGGGTGAGCGAATCGGAGCGCACGGGGGCGTCGGCGCTGATGATGCTCGTGGCGTTCGCGGCACAGTTGGTGGCATCGCTGGCGGGCGGGGCGGCGATTGCGAGGTTCGGGTATCCGGCGATGCTGGTTTGCGCGGCGGGGTTGGGTGCGGTGTCGGCGCTGGCGTTTCGGAGTTTGCCGGGGAGTAAGGAGATGGTGCAGGCTGAAACGGTTGAGCCGCGCGAGTTGAGCACGCTTTAACTACGAACCGTTCGAAAATATATAAGAGCGGGACTTAAAGGTGCCGCCGGCACGCTGAAGCGTGCGCCACGAGCCTGGGCCCACGTCTCACCGATTTGGCCGAGCCCTTCGCGATGAGCATGCCCGGACGCGAAGCCTTCCAATTCGGTAGTAAGCTGTCAGGAGCAGGCTTCGATTTCAAATGAGAGTGTTTATCAGTTGGTCCGGTTCAGGCAGCAAGGCTGCCGCGGAAGCTTTGCACGAATGGTTGCCCCCTGGTGAACAGGCTGAAACCGTGGATATCGTCCAACGATATCGCGCCTGGCGCGCGCTGGAACGCGGCCGTAGCGAAGGCGCTGAGCGAAAGTAAAGCCGGGATCATCTGTTTGACGCCGGAGAACATGGCGTCCCCGTGGATTCTTTTTGAAGCAGGCGCACTCGCCAAAACGGTGGGTAATGACACCTTGGTGTGTCCGTATGCGCTGTTCGATCTAAGGTTGAGCGATGTGGCCGGTCCACTGGGGCAGTTTCAAGCCTTGAAGGCGGACAAAGATGGCACGAGACGGCTGGTTGGGGTGCTCAATAAAGCCTTAGGAAGAGGCCGCATCGATGAGCAGCAGCTCAACTATGCGTTCAAGGCCTTATGGCAAGACCTGAACCGCCGTCTGCGCAAGATCCAGCAAATACACCAACCGCAAGGAGGACTCACGAAGAGGGAGGGGGCGAAGGCGGAGTCAGAGATGACCGTCAAGGAACTCTACCTGAATTTCAAGGATCAACCGGCCCCATTCGCGAGACTTGCGTCTCTTCGGAACCTGCGCAAACAGAACGTCCGACCGATTGCGTGATGACGCTGTGGAGAAGGTGGCTCCCGAGGGAACGACTTCGGAAAGGCCACTCTGAAAGGATGGAAGCGAAAATCTTAACATAAAAGGTGTTGTAAAGCGTCATGCAATGTGTTAAAAATGTGCTTGGAGTACGCATTTTGTACACCACGGCGTGGATATATCCATAGTGTGCTCGCGTGGTGGTGGTTTAAGGTAACCCAATCGGCTCTACGACGCCAGGCCAAGAAACGGGAAATCTTGGCGCAAGCCCTAGCGTGTGTTTGGTTTGGCTCAGTGGCAACGAGCATGCGCACGGGGAAGTAGGGAGGGCCGGTAAAATGCCTGCGACGACGATAGGAAAACGAATGCCAAGTTCAGCAGCAGCCCCAGCCTCTTCAGAGAACGCTCCCCAAAAGCCGCGGGGGCATCTGGTCCCAAGAAGGTTGAATCTTAACCTTTCACCGCAGGCCTATGCGGATGCCGTCGACCTCTCCGAGCAGACGAGCCGTAGCCTTACGGAACTCGTGCGCCTGGGCCTCGGCCTGGTCAAGATTGCGGTCGAGGAGTCGCGGAAGAAAAACAAACTGATTGTGACCACAGAGGACGGAAGGCCGATAAAGGAGTTGGTGCTTCCAGGGCTTTGAGACTGTGGTGGGTGGAATCACCGTAGGGTTAGGTGTAAATATTCCGGAGGGTCGGAGGCACCGACGACGTGTACCTCAAGGCCCTCCAGGTTAAGGATCGCGTCGGACGGAGGAGGAGCCGTCAACTCCGCCTCAGTGGCGATGAGGGTTTCAACGTCCTCACCCCAAAAAGCCGTGTAGGCCGCTTTCGCGGCTTGAAAAAACGCCTTGGGAGTCCCAATATTCTCGCCGTCCATTTCCAGACACGCTACTACATAATCCCTTTCTCTCCCCAGAGTTTCGCCATCAAGTTATAGCCGATGCTCCTGCGGCGTCAATGCGAAAACGTCTGGAAGTGGCTGGCCAGAGGGATACACATATACTGAATGGGGTATAATCGCGCCATGAAAACCGCCGCACTCCTTGCTCTTTTTTCCGGCCTGGCCTTCGCCGAAACCTGGAATGGCACCCTGGTGGACGTGATGTGCAAGAAGCAGGACCTTGCCGGCCATACCACCAAGTGCGCTATTGCCTGCTCGAAGAGCGGGTATGGCCTGGTGCTGGCCGACGGCAAATTCGTGAAGTTCGACGAAGCCGGCAATGCGAAAGCGCTGGCCGCGCTCAAGGCGACGGGCAAGGAAAAGGACTTGAAGGCCAAAGTCACGGGTACGCTGGACGGGGAAACCGTTCAAGTGGAATCGGTAGAACTCGAATAGCGCTTGCGGATCTCCACCCAGGCCGGAAACACTTCCGGGTTTTCGAGCCAGACGAGCATCCACTGGGCCATCTCCTCCTTCCGCGCCCGTTTTTCGGGCGAGACGGCGGGCCGGCGGGCGGCGAAGCGGGCGCGCTCCTTGGCGGCGATCACCTGGCGGCGGCAATAGCGGGCGAGACGGCGGTCGCCCGCGCGCATCGCCTCGGTGTAAACTGCCAGCATTTCGCGGAGGTCCCGCTCCACGTCCGCGAAGGACTTCTGCCGGATTCCGGCGTAAGGCTGGGCGAAGGGCAGGTGCGTCTCGCGCAGCAGATCGCGCAGGTAGCTTTCGGAAATCGGCGCCAGGGTGCGCAGCGCGGCCAGCCATTGCGCTTCCCCGATCCGGGTAATTTCGCCGGCGGCCAGGAACTCCCGCAATGCCTGTTTGCGGGACTTATCCCGCGGCGTTTTCGGCATTTGCCGGCCCCGTGCCTGCGTCCGCCGGAGCCTCCCGGTAGCGAGGAAAGCGGCCCAAACATCCGCCATAGAGCGCATGGCCCAACATCATGGGTCCGCGATGGGTGTACAGTGGAATGAGTGGATTGATGTTTGGCCACAAGATCGCGAACGACAGGTAATACCAGCCAAGACCCACCAGGACTCCGAGCAGGCTCATGCGGAGACTGGCGTCGCGGCTTGCGAGGGTGACCCCGAATAGAGCGCCGATGGTCCCGTAAAGGACCAGATAGAGCGCGATCCCCGCCACGGTCCGGGAAGAGAAGTCCCGGCTCAGCGCCGCTTCGCCGTAGAAAGCCGTAGCCATGATGTTGGCCGCAGTCCAGATGGAGTGCCGGTACCAAGCCGAAGCTAGCGCCAGCCATCCGAGAAGAATTAGAGCGGCGATCACGCCGGCCTGGAGGCCGGCGAGCAGTCCGTCCGCTTCGCGTTTTTTGTGTGGGAGCTCACCACCGCCCATGAAATCAGCCTATACTGTCCTATTGGCAAAGGCAAAACGTCAGCGCAAATGAAACGTCGCGTAGTGATCACCGGTATCGGGGCTGTCAGCCCCAATGGAATTGGCAGGGAGACCTTTTGGGAGGCCAGCCGTAATGGAGTGAGCGGGGTGCGCCGCATCACGCGCTTCGACCCCTGCGGCTCCCCAGTGCAGGTGGCCGGCGAGGTGGTGGGCTTCGACGAGTCTCTATACGTCGATCCCAAAGACCGCCAGCACGTGTCGCGGGTGGTGCCCCTGGGCGCCGCCGCCGTGCGGGAAGCCATGGAGGATGCCGGCGTTGACGCGCACGGCATGACGCGCGAGGAATTGCGCCAGATCGGCGTGATCGTGGGGTCGGGCGGCGGCAGCCTGGAGTTCACCGAAGAGCAGTACCGCCTGTATTATTCCGGCAAACAGAAGCAATGCAGCGTGTACGTGATCCCCACGTCCACCATCGGGACCCTGGCCAGCGAGATCTCCATGCGGTTCGGTTTCCGGGGGATGAGCCACATTATCTCGACGGGATGCACTTCGTCGACCGATGCCATCGGCTATGCCTACCGCAACATTCAGGCGGGGGTGCTGGACACGATGGTGGCAGGGGGAGTAGACGCGCCGATCGCGCCGCTGATCCTGCGCGGATTCGTGCTGATGCGGATCATGAGCACGCGCTGGAATGCCGAGCCGGAGCGCGCCTCGCGGCCCTTTTCGCGCGACCGGGACGGTTTCGTGATCGCCGAGGGCGCCTGGTTCTTTGTGATGGAAGAGTTGGAACGGGCGCGCGCGCGTGGCGCGCACATCTATGGGGAGATCGCCGGATACGGTTCCACCTGCGAAGCCTTTCACCGCGTACGTTTGGAGGAATGCGGCGAAGAGCCGGCGCGCACCATGACGATGGCGATGGAGGAAGGCGGCATCGGGCCCGGAGACGTGCAGTACGTGAACTATCACGGCACGGGCACGGAGTTGAACGACCGCATCGAGACGCGCGCCATGAAGCTGGCGTTCAACGGCCACGCCTATAAGCTGGCGGGCTCCTCGCTGAAGAGTTTGATTGGGCATCCGCAGGGCGCTTGCGGAGCGGCGGGCATCGCGGCCACCCTGTTGGCCATGCGGGATGGGGTGGTGCATCCGACCATTAATGTGCAGGAGCCCGATCCGCAGTGCGACTTGGACTATATCCCGGATGTCGGGCGGCACATCGATATCGAGCACGCGGTTTCGAACTGCATCGCGTTCGGGAGTAAGAATTCCGCGCTGCTTCTGCGCCGCATTTAAGCTGCTGCGCGGGACTGAAAGGTCCCGCCGGGGCGCGGTAGGGACAGCGGTTGCCCACTGATGCTCCCAGGTCCAATGGCTCCGTTGACTTCGCCGCCGAAGCTGGCGCAGCCACCACCGAACCCTGCGGAGTCCCTTCCTTCGTCTCGAACCACCGGCCGTCTTCCATCACGCCCGCCTTCAACCATCGCTGGATCAGGCGAACGACTCGCGCATCTCCCATGCCCTACGAACTTGACCATCCAACTCGTGTCCGACTTACTTCCCGCCGGTTTATCCCGACGCTATCCACGCTCAAGCGTGTCAGGATGGCCCTGCGGGCCACCAAATGTGATGAAAACTCAATTTGGAGGGCATAGCCGCCTAAAACGCGGCTGCGGGCATGATTGCCCGCCCCCCAATTGGGTTTTCAACGGTGCGCCACGCGGGCTCATGATCTGGCGAAGTCGATAAAGCCGCGCTGCGGGTCTGTGTTCAACAGCTTCACCTGGATCTGGTCGCCCACGTCCAGGCCGTGCTCGCCGCGCATCAGGCGGCCTTCCACCGGCGGCGACAAAGCCCGTACAAAAACGCCTTTCGGCGTCACGCCCGTGACCACGGCGGGAAAGACTTCGCCGATGCGGCTGTGCATGGCCACGGCCGCGATGCGTTTCGACATGGCGCGTTCGACCTTGCGCTCCGCGTCTTCCCGCAGCGTGCAGTTGCGGGCCACATGATCCAGTTCCGCGTCTCCATAAGGCGACGGCTGTCCGGCCAGGACCGCTTTCACCAGCCGCTGCGACACCAGGTCCGCGAAACGGCGATTCGGTGCGGTGGAATGCGTGTAATCGTGAACGGCCAGGGCGAAATGCCCGACCGCCGTATCGCCGGGACGCTCCAGCACGTACTCGCCCGGACCCATCAGCTTCACTACCGCCAGCGACAGATCGGCGTAGTGCGCGGGATCCGCTGCCCTCCGGCCGATCAGGTACTGGTTGAGCGCGCCGGAGTCCGGGTCGCCGGGCAGGGTATCCCCCGTGCGCGCCGCCAACTCTACGATGCGGTCCCAGCGCTCCGGGGTTTTCACCACGCGGCGGATGGAAGAAATCTTGTGGTCGCGCAGCAACCGCGCGATCACGCCGTTAGCCGCTACCATGAAATCCTCGATCAACTGCGAAGCGCGGTTGCGATACCGCGGCTTGATGCCGGTGATGTGGCCATCGGACATCACCGCCTCGGTCTCGGCGCGATCCAGATCGAGAGCGCCCAGGCGGTGCCGTTGGGTGCGCAGGTTCTGGGCGGCTTCGTCCTGCAGACGGAGCTGCGCTTGCAGATCCGGCGAGGCGGCGATCTTGGCCGGAGCGGCGCCCTGCCCTTCCAGCCACGGACCGACGGAGTTGTACGCCAACTGCGCGGCATTGCGCGTGACCGCGCGATAGGCCGTGCCATCCTGTACCGTGCCGTCCGCGGCGACAGTCAGTTCCACCACTACCGACAGCCGGTCGACGCGCTCGTTCAACGACGTGAGATCCGTCGACAGGTCGTCGGGCAGCATGGGGAAATTCCTGACGCCCGTGTAGACCGTCGTGCAATTCGCGGCGGCATGCGTATCGATCGGTGAATCCTTTGGCACGTCGCTGTCCACGTCGGCGATGCCCACCCGGATGCGGATCGCACCGCCTGGAAGGCGCTCGGCAACTTCGACCTGATCCAAATCGCGCGACGTATCGTTGTCGATCGAGGACCAAAGCAGGTTGCGCAGATCGTGCACCGTGCCGCCGGGCAGCGGCTGCGCCGGATGCGCGCGCAGTGCCGCCACCTGGCGCAAGACTTCCGGCGAAAAATCCGGCGTGAAACCCTTCTCGATCATCTCCTCGCGGGCCAGTCCGGCGAGGTCGTAATGGTTGCTTTGGGAGTTTGGCATGGGCGGATCACACGGAGTGCAGGCGCGTGCGCGAAAGCAACTGCCGCGCGCGGTCCAGAGCTTTCTGTTCGGCTTCCTCGCGCGTGGCGCCGGTGGTGCGCGCCAAGGCCGCGCCCGGCGAAACGTTATCGGCCTTGCAATGATAGACGTCGCCGAGCTTATGGGAGGTCAGCTTCACTTGCCACGGCTCGACATCCACCAGGCGTTCGCTATATTCTTCAACTTGCATACGGTCTATCTTAACCTTGCGGCGCACTCTGGCGGTCCGCCCCGTTATACGATGGCAGCATGACGATCGTGCACATTCACATCCATGTGAAACCGGAATTCGTGGAAGCGTTCCGCCAGGCATCCATCGCCAACGCGCGGCAGAGCGTGCAGGAGGCGGGCATCGCGCGCTTCGATGTGTTGCAGCAGCCGGACGACGCATCTCGTTTCGCGTTCGTGGAGGTGTACCGCACTCCCGATGCGCGCGCCCGGCACAGGGAAACCGCGCATTACCAGACTTGGCGCGACACCGTGGCGGACATGATGGCCGAGCCGCGCACCGCCGTGATCTACGCCAACCTTTTTCCGGGCGACGAAGGCTGGTAAGGCGGCATGCGTTTCGAATTCGCGACGGCTGCGCGCATCGTCTTCGGCCCCGGTACGGTGCGCGAGGCGCCCGCCGCCGCGGCGCGGATGGGACGCCGCGCGCTGCTGGTTACACGGCGGTCCGCGAATCTCAAACGCATCGGGCTGGAGGGCGAACCGTTCGCGATCGGCGGCGAGCCCACTGTGGATAGGGTCCGGCAAGGCTTGCAACAGGCGCGCGCGGCGCAGTGCGACATGGTGATCGCGGCGGGCGGCGGCAGCGCGATCGACGCCGGCAAGGCGATTGCGGCGCTCCTTTCCAACGGCGGCGATCCGCTGGATTACCTGGAAGTGGTGGGGCACGGAAGGCCCCTGGCCCGCCCATCCGCGCCATTCATCGCCATCCCGACCACCGCGGGCACCGGCGCGGAGGTCACCCGCAACGCCGTGCTGGCATCGCCCGAACACCGCGTAAAGGCCAGCCTGCGCAGCCCGCACATGCTGCCGGCTTTGGCTATAGTAGACCCCGAGCTCACACTGGACTTGCCGCCCGCGCTCACCGCCACCACGGGACTGGATGCCCTGACACAACTCATCGAGCCGTATGTGTCGTGCCGCGCCAATCCCATGACGGATCTCTACTGCGTGGAAGGCCTGCGCCTCGCGGCGTCCGCCCTACGCCGCGCCTGGCGTGACGGCCAGGATGCCGCCGCCCGCACCGGCATGGCTCTCGCCAGCCTGTTGGGCGGCCTGGCATTGGCCAACGCCGGATTGGGCGCGGTACATGGATTCGCGGCGCCCCTGGGCGGGATGTTCGACGCGCCGCATGGCGCGCTTTGCGCGGCGCTGCTGCCGCATGCCATGCGGGTGAACATCGCGGCGCTGCGCGCTTCCCCATCCCACGAGAGCGTGGCGCGCTACACGACGGTGGCGCGCATCCTCACCGGCCATGCGGATGCCGCTGCCGAAGATGGCGTCGTATGGGTGGAGGCGCTCTGCCGGGATCTCGAAATCCGCCCCCTGCGCGCATACGGAGTGGGACAGTCCGACGTGCCCGCGTTGGTAGATGGGGCGGCTCGCGCCAGCAGCATGCAAGCCAATCCCATCGTGCTCACGCGCGGACAATTGGAGGAATTGCTGACCAGTGCCATCTGAAGAACTGCCCCTGATCGAACTGGAGCGCATCTGGGTGATGCGCGGCGATAAGGTCGTGCTGCGCGATGTGAGCCTGCGGATCGGCGTGGGCGAGCATGTGGCCATTCTGGGACCGAACGGCTGCGGCAAATCCACGCTCATCAAGACCATCGTGCGCGAATGCTATCCGCTGGCGCGCCCGGAATCGCGCATGGCGATCTTCGGCAAGGAGCGCTGGAACATCTTCGACCTGCGTCCGCTGCTGGGCGTGGTTTCGCACGACTGGATGACGCTTTGTACGCGCGAGATCACGGGGCGCGAGGCGGTGCTGTCCGGATTCTTCGGCAGCGTGGGCGTGCAGCCCTACCATCGCATCACGCCGGAAATCGAACGGCAGGCGGCTGAGATTCTGACGCTGCTTGAAATCCCGCACCTGGCGGAGCGGAGCCTAACCGAAATGTCGTCGGGAGAAGCGCGCCGCGTGCTGCTGGCGCGGGCGCTGGTACACAATCCCCGCGCGCTGGTGCTGGACGAGCCGAGCAACAGCCTGGATGTTTTCGCGCAGCATGAATTGCGCGAAATCATGCGCAAACTGGCGCGCGCCGGTATCGGGATCATCCTGGTGACGCATCATCTGGCCGATATCATTCCCGAAATCGATCGCGTGATCCTGATGCGTGCCGGAGCGATCGCGGCGGATGGGCGCAAGCGGGAGGCGCTCACATCTTCGGCGCTCGAGGAATTGTTCGGCTTGCCGGTCAGTCTATCCCAACGGGATGGATATTTTCACTTGTGGTAAGCCGTGGCGCACGCTTCAGCGGGGGCCCCCGCGGATGCGGGTGAAACAGCGGCGAGACCCCCTGCGGGGCATCGTCGAAAACTCACCGTGGGGCGGGCAATCATGCCCGGCTGCGGCCAAGATTGGCCGCCCCTTGATCGGCTAATCTTTCCTCATTTTTCGGCTCTGGCATCGTTCTTTTTCTAGGTTGGAGGCGACGGCGAGGAGTCGCTTGTCGAGGCGTTGGAGACGGCGACGTTCCTTTTCGTCTTCGGATTTGCGGCGATACAATTCCAGCAGATGCCGGGCGGTCGAGATGGCTTGGCGGATTCCAGCAGGATCGGCTCCGGTGAGGGCCTGAGGCCGATGTAGGACCGGCACGCGATGTGGTTGCGCTGTATTCTCGCGTGCCGCATGAAACTCCTGCTGCAGGTCCGGTTGCGTGACCTCCATGTAGCGCATGGTCATACGAATGTCTTTGTGTCCCAGTATCCGCATGAGAGCAGGCAAGCTGACGCCCAGGCGGACCATCTCCGAAGCGAAGGTGTGCCTCAAACGGTGGGGTGTTACTCTGGTCGTGCAACCCGCTCGCCGAGCGGCATCCGTTAGCGCGACCGCGAGCCCCTGGTGCAAGGCATCGTGACTGTTGGAGCACGGTAAAACAAGATGGTCTCCATGAGGCCTTGTCGGCAGCGGGGCTGAGGATCGCAACGCCAGCATGCGGGCTACGATCCGGTGCGTGTTTTCATCGGCCGGCACCATGCGCTCAGTGTGCAACTTACCCAGCGGCACGTGCAACTGCCACTGGCATTCGCCGGCCGGCTGCAGACAGTCCGCTGTCAGATCGATACACTCGCCAATGCGGATGCCGGTGGCGCGAGTGAGCAGCAGGGCGTGGGCCAGTAAGTCGTCGGTGCGTCGCAGTTCCTGCTGGAGTAGTTGATCTTCCGAGGGAGAAAGGGGCTTGGGGAGGTACCGAGGCTGCAGAGGAAGATCTTCCCGCCGGATCAGGTCCGAGTGAAGGGGGTGGCCTTCAAGAGTCAGGTCGTCAAACAGGCGGCGCAGACAGAGCAGATAATTATGACGCGTTTTGGGACTCAGGGGCGGTCGTCGATCGCAGTGCGAGCGGAACCAGCCCAGCAGATGGGGGTCGCGGCGGAGTTCCGAGAGCTGCTGCACGTGGGGAAAAGCCGCACCGAGGTACACAAAACCGCGGGTAGCGGAGCGATAGCCGTCCACGGTGCCGGAACGGAGCGTCAAGGCGAGAGTTTGAATCCGGGTTTCCAATCGGTGCGCGAAATGGGGCGGAGAAGGGCTCATAGGCTATCGGGAAGCGTCAGTTTTTTGCGTTTTTCAAGGGCACGCGTATATTCGCTCCAGACCTCCCGTGGCGCGAGATGCACATAGAGCATGGTGGTGCGGATTTGAGCGTGGCCCATGAGATGTTGCAAGGCAGGCAGGGAGATACCGGCGCGCGCCATTTCCGCGCCAAAGGTGTGGCGAAATCGGTGGGGATTTGGCGCTGGACACCTGGCTCACGGCGCGATGATAGCGGAACAGCGCACGGAGTCCGGCTAAGGTGAGGGGCTGTCCGCGTCGCCGGCCCTTCAAACAAAGAAACAGAGCGTTGGCGGCGGAGCGTGGTCTCTCCAGTCGCAGATAGGAGTTGAGCGCGTCTATCAGATCCTGGGGCAGAGGCAAGAGGCGCTGCTTGTTGCCCTTGCCGCTGACGCGTAACTGGCCGCTGGGCGCTTGAAAGTCTTCTAGCTGCAGAGCGAGGACTTCCGCCAAACGCAGCCCGTCGAGCAGCATCAAACCCACCAAGGCCAGATCGCGAAAGGCGTGGAAGCTACTCCGGAACCGATCTGCCTGTTGCTCGGAAAGCGGCACGACGAGCCTCTGGGGCTGCTTTAAACGCAGACGCGAGACTATGGCGCGGCCGGGCCGGCCATAGCCCAGCGGGGAGCGTTTGGGGCAGGTGCGCTGCAGATGCGCCGAGCCGGACGGTAACTCACAGCCTTGATGGAAGCGGTACAAACAGTGCAGCACAGAGAGGCGATGATTCACGGTTTGCGGTGCGGGTTGGGGTTGCTGGTCCAGTTGATAGCGGACATACTCGAGCAGGGTGGTTTCGGTGAGTCCGGCCAGGGGGAGTTGCGACAAGCGGACGAAATGCAGAAGGCGTAGGCGCGCAGCGAGCGCACCGAGAGCCGGCGCAGGCGTTGCGCGTCGAGGAACGAGTTGGCCCAGGCGAGTTCGTACCCCTGGTCATCGAGCAGGCGATAGGGAGAAGCGCTGGGAGGCAGTGAAGGGCGGTAGCAGACGGAGTAATTCATAAGGGTTGGGCCGCGGAGAGACAAGCCTGGAAATCGGCGGCAGTGGCGCCTGCCAGGAAGTGGCTATTGGGATCGTGGTTCTCGGGCAAGCGGACAATGAGGGCCACCAGGCCCACGCTTTCCAGTTGTTGCGCGAGTTGTCGGGAAGCCTGCTGGCCAGCCTGGTTCTCATCCTGATCGAAGACGATATAGACAGGACCGGAAGGCGGTTGGGTAAGTTGCTCCAAATGGGCAGAGGTCAGGTGAGCGCCCAGGGCGCAGGTAGTGTTGCGGAAGCCGGCCTGCCACAGGATGGCGAGATCGAACAGTCCTTCTACCAAAACGATGGAGGCGGATTGTCGAACTGTTTCCCGGGCAAACAGGCCGCCCTTGGAGCGCGGCAGGAAGCGATGCGGAAAAGCGGCGCCGATACTGCGGCCATAAAAGTTGACGATGTGGCCGAACTGGCGGCAGGGGAAGATCACCCGCCGGCAGAAAGCATCGCGGCGCTGCAGATTGATTAGGCCGGCGTCGTGCAACTGTGCGACGCCAAAGCCGTGGGCCATCAGGTGACGGCGCAAGTTGCCGCCGGGTGCATAGCCGATGCCTAACTCTTCGATGAGCGAGCCATCGCGAAGACCGCGCTGCGCAAGATATTCGAGCGCCTCCGGGCGGCGGTGGAACTGGAGCCTATAGAAGGCGGCGGTTTCCGCCAGCACATCCTGCGGGACAGGCGGTGCCAGTTGTTGCTGGAGGTAGGCAATCGTTTGGCGGAAAGAGAGCCCCTGGGAAAGTTCGACAAAGCGGATCAGGTCGCCGCCACGACCGCAGCCGTGGCAGTAAAACAGATTCTTGCGGGCATTGACATAGAACGAGGGCTTGGTTTCCTGGTGGAAAGGGCAGAAGCCCACGAACTCCGGCTGAGTTCCGGTGCGGCGAGGGGTCCAGTGGGTTTGCCGCAGGTAATCGAGCAGAGGAATCCGCCGTTTGAGTTGATCCAGGTCCACGGTATGGATCGGGGGTGGATGCAGCCACATGCTGTTTGAAGTATCAACCCACCGCTTGCGGTAAACCAGAGGGATGTTGTTTGCAAGATTCCGGCGGAAGGGGGGCTGGGCGCATAGGGCGTTGCAAGATAAAGAGTTGGGCCGAAGCCAAGTTGTTGTTTGCAAGGTCCTCGGCGGCCGGGCCGAGGAGCCAAATACCTGCCACGGAAGACTTTAGGTCCAGAGCCAAGTTGTTGTTTGCAAGATGGGCCAAGCGTCGGCGTTGATCCCGCCGCTGCTGATGGTCGCGGTTTAGCCCGCGGCTAAGCCGGCTGGAGAGCCCGCTGCGGCCAGGATTGGCCGCCCTCCAACTATCGGTTTTCATCACCTTTGCGGGTCCGAAAAACAACCGCTAACTTATTGAGCGGCAATGGGGTCTCAGATGAGTGCCTCAATGGGCCTGCGGCCCATCAAAGGTGATGAAAACCCGCCCTCATGTATTTTCAATAACTTCGGGCATGTTTTCAACGGAGCGTGCCGGCGGGACTTTTAAGTCCCGCTTTAAGCCGCCTGCCGCGGCAGCGCTAGAATAGTCAGGTATCCCGGGAGGCCATCCGCCATGTCTAATCGCAAGACCCTGCTCGTCCTGCTCGTGTCCGCCGCATGCCTCATAGCGGCCGACTTCACTCCGCCGCCCACCCGGACCGATCCGGTCACCGAGGTTGTGCACGGCGTCACCGTCACCGACCCCTACCGCTGGCTTGAGGATCAAAACGCCCCCGCCACCCGCGCCTGGCTTTCCGCTCAGGACAAATTCGCCCGCGCTTATCTCGATGCCATCCCCGGCCGCGGCCAGCTCCACAAAGAATTGGCGGCCCTTCTCAAAATCGATAGCCTCAGCGCCCCCATCGCCCGCGGAGGCCGCTATTTCTTCAGCCGCCGCTTGGCCTCCGAGGACCGTTTTGCGCTCTACGTCCGGCAGGGCATCGACGGCAAAGATGAAGTCCTCGTGGACCCCGCGGCGGTCACCGACGATCCCACTACCTCCGTGCAATTCGCCGGTGTCTCCGAAGACGGCAGCCTGGTGGCCTATGGCCTGCGGCGCGGCGGTGAGGACGAGAGCCAGATTCGCCTGCTCGACGTCGCCACCCTCAAGCAGCTCCCCGATACTCTCCCGCGCGGACGCTATTTCGGCTTCGCCATCCAGCCCGGCAAGACTGGCTTCTACTACTCCCGCTTCACTGTAGGACAAGGGTCGCGCGTCTGGTATCACGCCATGGGCCGCGACCCGCAAACCGATAAGCTGATTTTTGGCGAGGGCTACGGTCCCACCCGCAATATCGGCGTCTCCCTCTCCGAGGACGGGCGATGGCTCATGATCGTCGTCGGCGAAGGCGTCCCCACCAGGCGGTCCGAAATCTATGTGCAGGATCTGGCGCACTCCGGGCCGCTTCAGACCATCCTCAAGGAAGAGGACGAGTGGACTCCCGCCTTCGCCGGCGATGCCCTGCTGCTGACCACCAACTGGCATTCCCCCAACCGGCGCGTATTCCGCGTCGACCTGAACCACCCGCAGCGCGATCGTTGGCGCGAAATCGTCCCCGAATCGAAATTGGCGATTCGCAGCACCTCGGCAGTCGGTGGCCGCCTCTTCGTGAGCTACCTGGACAACGTCGTCACGCGCATCGGCCAGTTCGATCTCGACGGCAAGTCACTGGGCGATCTGGCGCTGCCCGGTATCGGCACGGCCTCCACTCCGTTTGGCCGCTGGTCCAGCGACGAAGCATTCTTCAGCTTCACTTCTTTCGCGGAGCCATCCACCAGCTACCGGCTCACCGTCTCCACCGGCCGCCGCGACCTCTGGTTCCGGCCCAAAATCCCTATCGATACGGGCAACATCGAGGTGAAGCAGGTCTGGTACAAATCCAAAGATGGAACCCAGGCGCCCATGTTCGTCGTCGCGCGCAAAGGCCTTCCGCTCGATGGCAACCGCCCCACGCTGCTCACCGGCTACGGCGGATTCAATGTCCCCAGCCTGCCCACTTTTAGTGCGGTGGCCGCCTGGTGGGTCGAATCCGGAGGCGTATACGCGCTCGCCAACCTGCGCGGCGGCGGCGAGTTCGGCGAGAGTTGGCACAAGGGCGGCATGTTCGAAAAGAAGCAGAATGTATTCGACGACTTCATCGCCGCCGCCGAATGGCTCGTGCGGAACCAATACACGCAGCCCGCGCGGCTGGGCATCGAGGGCGCATCGAATGGCGGCTTGCTCATGGGCGCCATGATGACCCAGCGGCCCGACTTGTTCGCCGCCATCGTTTGCGGCGCACCTCTGCTCGATATGCTGCGTTATCACAAGATGTCCGTCGGCGCCTGGTGGATCTCCGAATACGGCTCCGCCGACGACCCCGCGCAGTTCGCTTATATTTATAAATACTCGCCGTATCAAAACGTGAAGAAGGGCGCGCATTACCCCGCGATTCTGTTCATGAGCGGCGATTTCGATACGCGCGTCGACCCCGCGCATGCGCGCAAGATGACCGCCATGGTGCAGGCGGCGAATGCCTCCGGAAATCCCATCCTGCTTCGCTACGACACCAAGGGCGGCCACAGCGGCATCGCCAACGTCAACAATACAGTCGACGAGCAGGTCGACGAGATGGGCTTTCTGGCCGCCCGCCTGGGGCTCGGTTTTGAGGGACACCCATGATCGACAACGGTTCCATGCTGCCCGGCCCCGTCGTCCCTGTCCTGGCCTATAAGGATGTCGCTAAAGCCGTCGACTGGCTGCACGGCGCCTTCGGCTTCAGCGAACGGCTGCGTACCCCGCCTGAGCCCGATGGCAAGATCCACCACTTGCAGTTGGCCATCGGCGAAGGCTCCGTGATTCTCACCGGCGATCCTGCCGCTCGTTCGGGCGGGTTCATCGAGTCCGTCATGGTGCCGGTCCGCAATATCGATGAGCATTTCGCGCGTGCCAAACAGTTTGGCGCGCGCATTTTGAGCCCGCCGGACACCAAGCCGTTTGGCGAACGACAATACAGTGCCGAAGACCTGGAAGGCCACCGCTGGGCGTTTAGCGAGTCGGTAGCCGATGTGCCGCCCGCAACCTGGGGCGCCATCGTATCGGCGCCCAAACACCGGTACGAACTGATCCCGCGTCCGCGCCTTTGTTACCTGCTGATTCCCGCCGCAGATGTCCACCAGTCCGCCGCCTTCTACGAGCGCGTATTCGGCTGGAAAATCCGCGGCCGCGATACGGATCGCCCCAGGTTCGACTCCGGCACCGTGAGCGGCGCCTGGGTCACCGGCCGCGCCCCTTCCGCCGACGCCGGACTGCTCCCCTACATCTGGGTCGATAGCATCGACGAAACGCTCGCGCAAGTCACCGCCCAGGGCGGCCAGATCGTCGCCGCCCGCCGACACGACGAACCCGGCGGCACAAGCTGGATCGCCACCTTCCGCGACCCGGCCGGCAACCATATCGGCCTCTACCAGGAAGACTAAGTCACCGCTCGTGGCGCACGCTTTAAGCGTGCCTGCGGGACTTTCAAGTCCCGCTTTGGCCGCCAGCCGTGTGGGTAAAGGTGACATTGCCGCCCACCCCGGCCAATACCGGCAGAGGCGTCTCCTGCGACACCCGCTGGTCCCATATCTCGATCGCCAGTTTGGGCCGCGCGGATTGGATTTCGTCCCCCGCCAGCAGCCCGGCCGCCGCGAGTTTCCGCGCCGCCGCCGCAAAAATATCCTGCTGCTCGCGCACGAATCCCATCAATTCGCTCCGATACGCTTCCGGCGCCTGCCACTGGATACTATGGGAAACTTCCACGCGAATCAGCGGATTCTCCGCCGGAATGGACAGCAGGGTATTCAGGTAATGCTGGCGCGCCACATCGGGATCGGGATGGCACATGCATGTTGCCGGCGTGGACGGATAGAATGCATTCACGCTCCGAAGGTAGTATGCCGGATCCGTTCCGCCCGCCAGCAGGACCGCTCCCGCATTTCCACATTGAGCCAGGTTATAGCTTCCGGCTGGCGGCCACCCGGCCTTGGGCTGCACCGGAATTCCGAGGCCGCAACAGGAAGATCCCCCGCGACCGTAACCCGGACCACCCGGCGACTGCACATAGACCACGGCGTGGACCGTCATCGTCTGCAGAACGGCCGCCGCAAATCCCCGCCCCTCCCGCGCAGCCAGCAGGTTACCCGCCGCGAGCCATCCGGGATTCGGCGCTTCCCGCTCAAAAATATCCAGCAGCACATCGGTCACATCCTGGCTGGACCTCGACAACAAGATCAGCGATTGCGCCGGAAACTGCCCGTAGATCCGGGCGGCATCCGCCACCGGAACATCGCCGCCAAACTGGATCAGCGCGTCCAGCACCGGAATCAGCGCGTCGTGCTCATCCTTCTCGAGCGTGCCTGCGGGCGTCCCGTCCACTGTATACGCACCCAAGATCGCCAATAGTTCCGGAGATAAGACGGTGAGTTGATCGCGCAAAGCCAGGTACGCACCCCAAGCCCGCGTGCGGGCATCGGCGGATTGCAGCCACGTTTTTGCCATTTGGCCGCTGCGCTGTTCGAGGTCCTCGACCGCGGCGGCGGGATCGGCCGGTACCCGCGACGGTTGTTGCGCAGCCGCCCATGCCAGACCGATCGCGCTGCAGATTCCAATGCGTGCGCCGAAATTCAACACGCCTGTACCGACGTCTTCCGGATTAACCCGGTTACCGTCAGAACGTCACGCGGCTGCCGAACTGGAAGGCGCGCGGTCCGCCGGTGCCGAAAATATTCGATTCCCGCTGCGTCGCCTGCCCGAAATTCGGGGCGTTCAGAGCCGAGTTATAGTCCGTCAGGTTCGCGATATTCAGGACGTTGAAGCATTCCCCCAACAGCGTCAGCTTCCACCGCTCGCCATGCAGCCGGAAGATCTTGGTCAGCCGCAGATCCTGCGAATTGAAGCTGCGCGGAAAGGCGAAGTTGGCGGGCAGCGTGATCGCGGGAATCGTCTGCTGGGTACCGGGCAGGAACTTGCCGGCATAGTTCTGGTTGAACGCATCCACCAGTTGAATCAGATCGGCTTTCCCTTTGCCCACGCCGAACTGGTTAAATCCTCCGCCCGGCAGCGGCGATCCGCCCAGGACGTTCATGCCCAAAACCTCCACCGATCCGTTCCCGTTCAGGTCGACGCCGGCCAGATCGGGCTCGAAAGGCGCGGCGCTTTGAAACGAAGTAATTCCAGACAACTGAATGCCCCATGGCAGCGCCACCACCAGCGAGCCCGTAAGCGTCTGATGCCCCGCCTGCGGGCCATAGCTCGCAAACCAGTTGCTGTTATCGACCAGCCCGTTGTATCCCCACTGGCTGGCGTACGCATAGGCCAGCGTGGCCACCGTGTGATGCGAGAAGCGCTTGTCGATTTTCATCAGCAGCCCTTTGTAATGCGACCGGGCCGGAGGAACACTCCGCGTTGACGTTCAGCGTCTGGCCCGTCAGGCACTTCGGAATCAGCGGTCCCTCCGCGCTGTAGTAGTGGTTCAGGTCCGTGTCGTTGATCAACTGGTGCATGTATTGGCGGAAGACGAAATCGGCGCTGACCACCAGGTCGGGCCGGACTTCCCGCTGGATGCCCACGCTGGCATGCTCGGAATAAGGCAGGCGGAAATTCTCCGGGATCAGCCCTTGTGCCGTCTTAAACAATTGCACATTGCGCACGGCCAGCGAAGTATTGCCGGCCGGCCCCAGTTCAGCCTTGGCGCCCTGCACGAACGCCGCCATCAGCCGCTCCAATTCGTACGCGGTAAATGTGGTGGGCTCGCTCTCCAGGCTGGTTGGCTGGATCGACTGCGGCAGATTCGAAAACGAATTGAGCGCCGAGATCGCCCCGAAGAATACGCTATCTCCCAACACCGGACGTCCTGTACCGACCGGGCCCAGAATCACGCGTTCGATGAACCGGTTATAGATATCCCAGGTGTCGTAGTAAATGGCCGCGCCGCCGCGGACCACGGTCTTATTGTCTTTCGTGACCGTCCACGCGAAGCCCAGCATCGGGCTGAAATTATGCGGCGACTGTTGCTCCGCGCCCAGGCCGTTGGCGCCGAATATGGGCGCGAGATATGCGGGCTTGGTCAGGTCGTGATTCAGTGCGCCTGTCTCGTAGGACCAGCCCAGGCCGTAGTTGAGGTTGAATCGCGGGCGCAGCTTCCAGGTGTCCTCCGCGTAAAGATGGAAAAGGTTGTCGTGGTCGGCGTTCCCCCGATCGAATAGGGGCGGCTGGCTGGGATCGCCGATCCCCATCTGAAAGCTGTAGACCGGCAGCTTCAGCAGTTCGGCCATCGTATTGAAGCTGCTGGGAAGCGCAATCTGGTTCTGCGGCGCCACCGTGGCGTTGAATGCCTGCACCTGGCCGGGGGACCACAGTTCCATCGCCGCCGGATCGTAATAAGCGTAGCTGCCGATTCCCTTTTCGTACTCCCAGTACCCTCCAATCTTGATGGAATGCGCGCCCTTCTGCCAGCTCACATTGTCCGCGAAAGTGTGCCGCCGCAACTGGCGGGTCTGCGGCACGGTGGGAGCATTTCCCAACGCGAAGCTGTTCACCCCCACGATAGTGATCATGGGTCCGCCAAATCCGATGCACGGCGCGGGACACTGCGCCGCGGTCGGCGGCAGGTCGCTGTTCGACCAGTACGTGTAAGAATAACGGAACTCGTTCACCAGGGCGGGCGTCAGCACGGTGATCAGGGAGGCCACCCCGGAATCCGCCCAATTCGTGTTCACCGCCCAATCCGACGGCAGGTCGCCATTACCAGGAGGCGCGAACGAATTGTTGCCGTCGTGCGAATAGCGCAGAAATCCGGTGTTCTTCGCGCTGATGCGCCAGTCCAGCCGCTCGGTCAGTTCGTTGGAATGGTACGGGCTGGGCGTATTGGCGCCCAGGCCTGCGAACAGCGGATTGCTCGGGAAAGCGCTGAACACCGCGTCCTGGTTCAAGTGTTCCAGGCTGGAAAAGAAGAATAGCTTGTCTTTCTTGATCGGGCCGCCCAGCCAGAAACCCGCCTGCCGGCGCGCGAAGAATGGACTGGCCGGTTCCTCCGCGTCGCGCGCCAGATAGGGATACGCGGACATGTTATGGTCGCGGAAAAAGAAGAACACGCTGCCGTGAAAATCGTTGCCGCCGGAACGCGTCACCACGTTGACCGCGCCTCCCGCGCCGATACCGGTAGAAAGATCGAAGTTCGTGGACGAAAGCTGGAACTCCTGCACCACTTCCTGCGAGAGATTCTGCTGCGTTCCCCCGTTGATGGAGTCCTGCACCGTGGCGCCATCCACCGTGATCCGGACGGAATTGTTGGCCGAACTGGCGCCTAGGATGGATACGTCGAATTGCTTGTTATACTGCCCCACTTTGTTGGGCGAGGCGCTCACCCCCGGTTCCAGCATGGATAACTGCAGAAAATCGCGGCCGTTCAGCGGCAGGCTCTCGATACGCTCCTGGGTGATCACGCCGGCGACCGTATGGCCTGCATAATCGATTTGCGCGGCTTCGTCTTTGATCGTCAAGACTTCGCTGGCCACGCCGATTTCCATCAGCAGGTCCAGCGTGGTCACCTGGCCGGCTTGCACGATGGCATTCTGTTCCAGCGTGTGGAAGCCCGCGGCGGCCGCGGTCACCGCGTAGTTGCCCGCCGGCAGCGACGCCGCGCTGAACATACCCGCCTCCGAGGTGGCGATTTCGCGCACGCTGCCGGTATCTTTGTTGGTCACCGTAATCGAGACCCCCGGCATTACCGCGCCGCTGGCGTCGTGCGCCGTGCCGGTGAGGGAACCCACGGGAGCCTGCGCGAAAGCGAAACTGGCGCAGGCAAAGACACAAATCCGTAAACGATGGAACATGATTTCCCTCCCGGAAGAATAGGAATATCATATCCTAATAGCTGAATCAAGACGACCGGTACTGGGACCTTGTCTTTATTGGCTTTCAGCAGCCATTGGACCTGGGAGCATCTCATAGAGCGGCTTGGTGCTGCTCTCCCAGCAGTCAAGATCCTACACCCCTGGGCTTAACGAGCGGTTTGCGGCCACTCATCCAAGGTAAGAACAGTGTGCGTTAGGAGCGCCAGCACGGGTCTGTGCGGGGGGGGCAGTGGGCAACCGCTGTCCCTACCGCGACCCGGCGGGGCTTTCCAGTCCCGCTCCGGCGAACTAAAGCTCGCCGCTGCACCCTGAAAGCGTGCGCCACGGCTCACTTGGGCGACGGCGTGCGCACGAAGCCGTGCTCCGCATTATTCGTATCCACGTACGTGCCGGTGGTTACTCCGGTTGCGTTGATGCCGTCGGCCTGTGTTCCCTGGCCTGCGCCGGTAGCCGCTCCGGGGCCATCGAACGAAGACGTCTCGCCCGTGGCGGAACGTACGAAACCGTGATTCACGTTTGTCTCGTCGATGTAATAACCCGCAATAGCCCCGGCTTTTTCAATGCCCGCGGGGAACGTGCCTTGCCCGGTTGCGCCGCCCGCCGCCGCCACATCGAATTTTGAGATCTTTCCGCCGGCAGCGCGGGTGTACCCATGATTCACGCCGTTTACGTCGGTGTACCATCCCGTTACGGCGCCCGCGCCGTTGATGCCCGAGGCGTAGGTTGCCGTGGAGCCGGAAGGGTCGAAGGACGTAATCGTGCCGTCGGCGGTGCGCACGAATCCGTGCCGCACATGTTGCGCATCGGCATAAGATCCCGCGATAATCCCCGCCGGGTTGATGGCTTCCGCGTAGGTCTCGGTTGCGCCGGAAGGATCGAAAGAAGTGATGGCTCGGGCCGCGCGCACGAACGCATGCCTTACAGAGTTCGCGTCCAGATAATATCCGGCGATCTCGCCGGCTTCGTTGATGCTTTGCGGAGAAGTGCCCTGGAGGAACTTCGTTCCCGCGCCGGGAACGTCAAAAGTGCCAATGGCGCCATCCGCGGCGCGCGCGAAGCCGTGACTTACATCGCCGGCGTCCAGATAGAATCCGGTGATGGCCCCCGCGTTGTTGATGCTGACGCCCTCGGTGCCGATTCCCGCCGCTACATCGTAGGTGGTAAATGTTCCGCCCGCCGCGCGCACGAAGCCGTGCGTCATGTTGTTCGAATCCGTGTAAGCTCCGGTGATCGTCCCAGACGAGTTGATGCTCATGGCGAACGTGCCCTGGTAGCTGCCCGTGCCGGCGCCCGGCGCTTCGAACGATGTAAGCTCGGCCGCTTGCGGAGTCTGAGCCGTTAAGGTCAGCGCCAAAATCGTGGGCAACACGGCGATGCCGGCTAGCACCGCCCCACCACCGGAGCGCTTTCGGTTCACTTTCATTTGTGCCAGTATAACCCGCGTGCGGCACGGCCCGCGCCCCCCTATAAAAGCTTTTCAGATCCTGTTACCGTGTAGATGGTAGGACGTCATGAAGACCACGATGTCATTTGTCCTGCTGATGCTTTCAGCAACTTCGCTCCGTAGCCAGATCGCCGAACCTGCCGCCGCGCTGACGATTTACACACGATTCGCTACTCCCCCTTCCCCGCCATCGGTCGGCTACATGAAAAGTGAGCTGGATGCCATCATGTTTCCTTTTCACCTGCGCATTGAGTGGGTATCGCTGGAGCAAGCCGACGGCCGGGAGGCCGCGGCCCGGGTGATGGTGGTCAGCTTCAAAGGCACGTGCCACGTGGACTCGCGGCCTGCCGTGGGCCCGGCTTCCGGTAGACTGGGTTGGACCCAAGTCGCGGAAGGCGAGATCCTGCCATTCAGCGACGTGGACTGCAACGAGATCCGGAGCCTGATGACCGCGCGGCTGGCCATGTCCCTTCCCGAAGCGCGCGAGCGCCTCCTCGGCTGCGCCATGGCGCGGGTACTCGCGCATGAGTTGTATCACTACCTTACCGGGACCACGAAACACGCATCCAGTGGTATCGCCAAAGCCTTCTACACGGGCGCGGAACTGGCGTCCGGCCGGCTCCGGTTTGACGAAGCGCAATTGCGATGCGCACGCGGCTTCTAACGCCAAGCCCTTCTCTGCGGGGCTCAATTCACCGTGTATCGTGCCCTAAGGGCGAAAGGCGCAATTTCGATCTCGAACTCGTTGCCGCTGCCGCTGGCCATCTGATAAGTCCCGTACATCATCCCTATGGGGGTCTTGAGCGGGCACCACGACGAGTATTTGAACGATTCACCCGGCGCCAGCACGGGTTTCTCGCCGATCACGCCTGGACCGACGACTTCGTCGATGTGGTCGAGCGCATCCGTGATGACCCAATGGCGGCTGAGCAGTTGCACGGTCTCATTTCTCTGATTGGTGATGCGCACCGTGTATTGGAACACCCACTCGTCGTGTAGCGGCCGGGAGTTCTCCGCCGAATACTGCGACATGACTTCCACGCGAATGCCGTGGGTCACGGCTTCGGACATGGGGGCGGAAACCGAACTCAGATCGGGCATGATGGCATTCATGATAGCAAGCGGTTCGGGCTGCGTGCTAGAATCCCCCGAAGAGTGCATGCGGGGGATTAATTTACCGACCCGATGAGCCAGGCGAACCCATGGCGGTTTCCCAGGAGCTTGTGCATCGCGGGAAGGGCGCGTGTTCTGCTGGGCATGCTCCTGTTCCCCGCCGGCCATGCGGAATCCCCCAAGCGCCCCGGTTTCGTGGACGCCGCGCCCCGTTCCGCCATCTCCTACAAGAGCAATAACAGCCCCGCCAGCCGCAAGTATTTTCCGAAGCCCATGTGCGGCGGCATCGCCCTGTTCGATTTCGATAACGACGGCCGTACGGACCTGTTCTTCACCAATGGCGCGCAGTTGCCCGAATTGAGGAAGACGGACCCCTCTTACTACAACTGCCTGCTCAAACAACGCGCCGACGGGACTTTCGAGGACGTCACCGCCAAAGCAGGTCTGGCGGGCGCCAACCTGGATTTCAATTTCGGCGTGGCAGTAGGCGATTACGATAACGATGGCTATGAAGATCTCTTCATTTGCAGCGCCGGCAGAAACGTTCTTTACCACAACAACGGCAACGGGACGTTCACCGATGTGACGGCGGAATCGGGCATCGGCGGCAAGCCGTCCAATACGCTGAGCGTGGCCGGCGCCTGGTTCGACTACGATAACGACGGCCTGCTCGATCTGATCGTCTCCAACTACACCATCTGGACTCCGCGGACCGACCTGCGCTGCACCAAGGACGGCCGGGAATACTATTGCGATCCACGGCGCTACCAGAGCGTTCCGCCGCGGCTCTATCACAACCTGGGCCACGGCAAGTTCGAGGACGTCACCGAAAAATCCGGCTTGGCCAAGTCGCCTGGTAAAGGCATGGGTATCTCGATTGCCGATTTCAATAACGATGGCTGGCAGGATGTTTTCATTGCCAACGACACCGAGCCAAATTCCCTTTTCATGAATACGGGCAACGGCACGTTCGAGGAAAAAGGGCTGGAACTCGGCGTGGCGTATAACGAGAGCGCGCACACCGGGTCGTCCATGGGCTCGGATGCCAAAGACTACGACAACGACGGCAACGTGGATATCTTCTATAACAACCTGATGACCCAGGCCTGGCAGCTTCTGCGCAATCGCGGCAACCTGTTCACATCCGCTTTCGCCTCCAAGGTGCACGCGCTCAGCTTGCCCTTTTCCGGCTGGAGCAACGGGTTCATCGACTACAACAACGATGGGTGGAAGGATATCTACTCGGCCAACGGCGACGTAGACGACATGAAAGAGAATTCGCCGCAGCACGACACCATGTTCGAAAACATGGGCGGCAAGACCTTTATCGATGTATCCGGGAGCATGGGCAAAGATTTTCTGCGCAAGGGCTACCAGCGCGGATCGGCATTCGGCGATCTCAACAACGATGGATCCATGGACATTGTGGTCACTTCGCTGAACGAAAAGCCGCGCATCCTGATGAACACCGCCGACAGCGGCAATCACTGGCTGATGCTGAGCCTGACCGGCCACAAGAGCGCGCGCGACGCGGTGGGTGCGAAAGTGAA